>OGPX01000662.1_pt1 | contig 26644 bp, 21 predicted proteins | sample 1553101 | NCBI WGS metagenome assembly OGPX01 (sample SAMEA2579964, study PRJEB22360) | human gut metagenome | biome: human gut; feature: human-associated habitat; material: faeces | place: Denmark | collected 2008/2010
TATGAATAAGCCTCTGATATAGGAATATAGTGCTAATCGTTGCCAAACTAATGATACCAGCTCTTGAATACGACAAAATAATTGCAACTATTATAATAATCCCCATTATCCATCCTATAAGATGAATATATCTTTTATTATCTTTCAACAAGAGAAAAGCGATAAAAGGTAACCCTATACATAAACACGCAGAAAAACCAGCCGGATTATCAAAACTACCAGTAATTTTATAGATTGAAGGAGAATAACATACGGTAAAATACTGTAGTAGTCCCAACACAGCTTGCAAGAAACAAATTGCAATAAGAACTATTCCTACCAAAAACATATTTACCTTTATTGAATTAGTAAACCATATTGCAATAGTGCAGTACAATACAAATCCTCCAAATACAAACAAAGTAATTAACCACTTCGGTACAATATATGAATCAGTAAAAGAATGAGACTGCATAAACAATGCACTCACGCATAAAATACTAAATATTAATAGTCCTATATAGTCTCTCAGCCTTGCCATAAAAGTATATATGTAACATATTCGAAATCACATAAAATACGTGCAAACACAACACGCATTAACGTCGAATATTTATTTCTCGCCAGATAATTGCTCTAATGTTCTTAATAATTTACGAGTGTTTCCTCCAACATTTACCGCTTTTACTATCATATTTTTATCAACTATAGTACGTTAAACTTCTAATTAGCAATTCAGTAAAAAGGAATAAACCTTCAATCACTTGCAAAGATAAAAATATATTTTTATCACGTGAATATTTCACGTGATTTTTTCACGTATTAATCAATAATCGTAATTTGCTATCTAAAATTCGATTATCGGGCCTATCAAAAGAAAAGTCTCTGTCTCTTTTGGCAAGCAGATAGTTTGGTTTAGAACTTTGATAGATATACAATAAACAAGACTAAACTTATATCTATAAGAGGCGGCGAAAGAAAAGAGGTATAAAGAGCAAATACATCGCTTCAAAACATGAGGGACACGAGGGACAAAGGAGATTTAATAGGCTCCTTAATCACGTTTTTCAAAAATGAAATTGTATTAGTGTTTTCTTTGCAGATTGTCTCCATTTTTTTGTCACTCGTTTGTCCCCCCCCAGCATGAATAATTACTAAAATAATATCTGATTATCAATGTATTACAAGTTTACAACATATATTGCATCGGCAAATAATATAATATATTTGTTACCAATAATTTATACAATCTAATCAAGTATAACTCTATCAGAAAACGAGTTACGGTATTTGCTTTTTCTTTCTCTTAGTTACTGTATTTTCTCATATTGGCTTATACTTACCCATATTTTGTCCCCCATCTGTCCCTTGAAAGTCAGGCTGGGGATAAATTCTTGTCCACTTGATGTAGTTTGAGCTTTTATTCCTTTTGAAACAGCTTTATTCATGGGTTACATGGATTTGTTTAAGCAGTTTCAATTTCGGATTTTAGAAGACTGATAAACAATAAGGTATTGATACATGGTTATATAATGACTAATAATATTACATCAAGAATTACCACAGAAGACATCACTATTAGAATGTTCCAAATGTATCACTCCGGCTACTTCGGCAATTCTAAGTATTATTATCAACTCACAATTATGCGGCATCCAGTTTTCTCTTGCGTTGTACTCCTATATGTAATAATCCCTAATCAGATATGCGATGGCAGAGCCATTTGATATCAATCCATTTAAAATTTCCACATAAGCTGCTCTTAAAGCGTCATCTCTACGAATGGTATCCCTTGTCTTAGGATTATCATATAAATCCTCCATGGCATTTTGCCATTGTAACATCGAATGCCGGTCTCTTGAAGACTGACGAAGAATAGCTTTGTCTATATGTTTTAAGCAATCAGGCATAAGCCACTTAAAACCAATCTTGCAAACAAGCCAAGGTAAGTAAGAAATACCCTCTTGAGGTAGTATCTGCAAAAGTTTATAGATATGTTCATTCGCACCATTAACGACTTCCCAATTTTCAAACAAATTGGGCTTCATTACATTAAAACTAAGCATAAGCGAGGGTAGAATTTCAGTAGCATTATTCTTCTTATACCACTCAAACATAATCTCCCACAACTGCCAGAAATTAGTTTTATTCACTGCAGTGACCATATAGCAATAGTGGTTGAATACTGAACTTATCGGACTCTCACGCCTGTAATAATGATACTTAGTCCGTTGCAGACTTGATGCCAACCATATTTCTTCAATAAACTTGCGTCTCTTTTGGGGCATCGCAATCATATATGCGGCACAGAACTCCTCTATTCGTGTATCCGACATTCCCACAGCGTATCGATTAGACTTATTATCCGTCAAAGCATCCATATATTGTTCACAATAGGTAAATGCCATTTCATCTATGTCCTTATCTTCTGTATCGGTAGGAATTAATTTGCAAACTTGCGCAAATTTTTCAACATCGTCTCGTTTACTTTCAGTATTGAGAATATACTGCAAGATAATCCTCTCTGCTAATTCCTTATGGTTAAGCCAAATCAACGACTTGAAGGAGTTCTCAAAGCGAGTAAACAAAAAGTAATTATCATCTATAGCATCAATTACCCCCCATACTGTTTGCAACAGTTTCTCATCATTAGGCAGACGGTCAAGCAAATATACAAGGCCATCAGAGCTATACTCTGTGTACGGTTGAAACATTCCAGATTCCGCAAATCGAGATGTCTCTTGAACAATGGCTTCATAGCACCATGCTCGTTCTTCTTTGTTCAGATTTTCCCAATGTTTCTTTACGCCCAACGCTGCAACCAGTCCTTTTGCTTCAAACACACCACCTTGGTCTTTATGTAAGCAATATGCTTCATACCACTCATCAATAACTTGTTCAGAATCCCCATCGTAGCGTGTTCTTGAGAGGTTACCCGTTGATAGTATCTTATTGAATTGGTTACTAAACACCTCGTTTTGAGCTGCCTCCTCTTTTATATCCTCGGAAGGACTCCCTTGTAAAACGACCCCCTTATCCGTCTTGCCTATAATTTCATACTGAGTTATATCCATACGACCGGCAGATACTTTCTCCAAATAAGTAGTAGCCGTTTCTTTCAGATGCTTGACAAGTTTTCTAAACTCGTCAGCAAATCCCTCAGTTATGGACATTCTCAGGATTATGCCTTCCAAATCCTGTTTTCTATGCGGTAACTGATAACTATCAGCCACCTCTTTTTGAACATTCTTGGATGCAAGGGGACTTATCATGGGCTGCATTAGCTCAGTGTTTAATCTGGTTTTATCCCATAATATGAAATCTCTACAACTATAGATAGGCATGGCTTTCATACCGACAAATATCGGAAATCTTGTAGCGACACTGGCCAATACTCCCCAAGTGCTTACATTGTAACACTTTCTGTAAACAATATCAAATACAGCCAAAAGAGTCTCCGTAGAAAGAGCATACTTAGCACCATCATTATTGTTTTTGATGGAGTCCATCATCCACTTCTCAAATGTCATCAAAAGGCTTTCTCTCACATGTGACTGGTAATTTCGTCCTCTGTACTCACGCCACAGATAGTCATTGCCTAAGAGGGTTCTTTCATTACCATCCACTACAACTTTTATTTTCTCTAATTTCTGTGCATACCTGCGTTTGGGCTTCTCTATATCATAGTTAAGAATTTCACAGAGAAACCCAATTGCATCTACCGGGTGAGAATAGAAAAAACATTTGTAAGAAGTTGTCAATCCGCTGGATTGATGAATTATGGGATAGTAATCGTGTACGATTCCTTCATCATCAAGCCATTCCTGCCTAATTAGAGCTTTATATATATCGGGATATGTATTAATAAAACCCATGGTTTCTATACCTTCACTGAGCAGGAGGAACTCTTTAATAACGTCGTACTTATAAGAATCAACCTCTAACGCCTTTTCAGCCCACATCTTAATCTGTTCTGGATTTTCATTCATCCACTTGAAAAGAAGGCGTATTACGTTCTTGTCCGGTTTCTCAGGTATTCTATCATCGGCAAGAGTTTGATTTACGTCATCAGCTAATATAGAAAAGACATATCTTTTTAGATTTGTGGCATCTTTCTCTGAAAAACCGACAAGTTCGCATTGCAGTAGCAATGGTATCAAATTGCCTCTATATGCGTTGAAAGCATCTCTGTTCTCGTAGAGGAATGTAATAAAGGTGTACCATCCTTTCCCTGACGGGAGCATATAATCTGAATTTCTTAACATTGAGCCTTCCTCAATCATCCCATGTTTCGTCAAAAACTCTTTAGTGCTCCAGTCCACTTTTCGAAACATATATGATAATGCGACCGACAATCTTCCTAAAAGCAAATTATTGTCTTTTCGAAGAAGGTTTTTTATTGAAGCGAGGAATGATGCTCCCTTATCAGAAATAAGAATAGCATAAAACAAGGCATCATATAACACATCGTCCAAGCAGAGCGAAAGACTCTCTCTAATAAAAGCATCAAGATTTTGATATTCCTCAGAGATATGTGTCTCAATATACTGCCGGAACACGTTTCTTGACGCAATGTTCGAATCAATGTTCCGGTAGAACTGTGCTAGACTTATCATACCTGATTCAACCTCACGATAATTGTAGTCAATATAGCAATATAAGCCCCAATCAGTTAATATATCATGTCCAGGTCGTAATAGACCTTGCTCTGGCTGCCCAGTAAGAATATCATCATCAACAAGTGACTTTACAGCATCCGTCATCTCACACTTCACCAAATTCATACCTATATTGGACGTTCTTCTTGCTACATCAATAAGAGCTTCTATGCGCTGATTGGACAATTCAGGCTTCGTTCCTGATACAATTTTTCGACAAAGTATATCTTTGAACTCACTTTCTGTCAAAGTGCCTGCATTTGCTATTGTTGCATATGAACAAACCATATTCAGATAGAATGGATTTCTTAGGATATGTCGTATCTTATCTGTTGAACAGTATGGTTGAATTTGAGGAATGGCCTTTACTACTTCATTCAATTCGTCATCACCAAGAAGACCTATATCTATAACATAGTCATCTATGACATTAATCCCATTACATGCCAGACACACCCTAAATAAGTCAAGAGAATTTTTCCGGATTGTGAAAACAATTTTCACATCAGGATTCTCGTTAAGAAGATCCTCTATGAATAATACTGCTGTATCCGTATTGCCATTCAGCATTCGTTCAGCACTCTCTACGAGTAAAACTTTACCACTATCTCCCCAAATATTGGATTTGAAAAGTTCAGGAAGCCTACTTGTTATCGCCAAATTTGCCAAAATGTCTGATTCTTTTAATTCATCAAGGTCATCACCCAACACCGCAACAGAACGATACTTTGTGTTTGCTAACACTTCTTTGGCAAGTGCTGATTTACCTATGCCAGCTTCGCCAGTAATGATAACAATATTGCCTGTTTCTAAAGAAGAATTAATCTTATCTTTATATTCTTGACGGGGCATTTGTATCTTTCCAACAATCTTATTTTTGATGCGTTTTAGGACAAATTCAGTGTTTGCAATCAGTTTATTGTATTGACGGATAATATGTTGGCGCAGTTCGATCGGAATGAGAGGTATCTCAGCCCAACCTTTTCCCTTGATGACCTCATTAATTTTCTGCAATTTCCAACCAATAAATAGATTTCTCTCTTCCTCAACCCTATGAATAATACCAACTAGGTATTTTTCACCATTGGAATCAACAAATACTCCAGAGCCAGAGAAGCCGCTTTCCATATACTGCATTTCTATACCATCTTTGAGCTCTTCGTCCAGCTTAACATAGAGTTCGTTACCAACTTCGCTCTCTTGAGAAATATGACATTCATTTTCTATCCTAAGTTTTTTATCTATTGCATTTGATGGGAAACCATCTATTTCACATGGGTAACCAGAACCGTCAAATGTAGCACATTTCACATTGGCAGCTATTGCCATAGCAGCATCCTGAGGAAGTTTCATTACACAAATATCAAATTCCTCCTTTGGCGAAATGGTCATTTCTGTCGGGATGACCTCATTCTCATTGCCATCAATATCTGTAATAACTACGGCCTCTTTTCCTGTATATTCATCGCACACATGAGCCGCAGTCAGCAAATAATAACACTCATTCTGCTTGACCAACACAGCACTGCCTGTATCGCCAGCCTTTAGTTTAACTGTAAAGTCGTAGTCCTTATTCATATTACTCAAAAGTGAAGTTGGCATCGTTGATAACTTTTATATTTCCACAATCATCTTTTGCAAAAATCTCCTGCAGCTTGAAGTTCATTTGGGTAAAATGCAATTCGCAACCCTTAGGGTTTGCGGCAATCAACCTAGCTATAGTTTCTTTGTCAGGAAGACGATATCTATTAGCCCCATTGCCCGAAATAACATATCGTGGACAAATAATGTCTTTCAAGAAAAAGAATGAGCTATTCCTACTGCTGCCATGATGGGGAATATGCATAAAGTCAAACTTAAACTTCCCATCATTCAACATATTTGCATCCTTCAAACCGTCAGACAAAATAGAAGAACATGAATCGGCAGAAAACAGCAAATTACAACCACGATAACTTAATACAAAAGCAATACTACTATTGTTTTTTACATCTTTGTCTTCCTCGTACTGTGCCAAATTGAAATCCTTAAATTTTCTGTCATAGTCCCATTCTCTACCTTTAATAAATCCATCAGCTGTTTGTACGGCATCTTTGAATTCTATGTTATTCCACCATTCAATATAGCGTTTCATTGCGTTCTTATCCGGTGCAACCACAGTTATTGTGGCATCAGATAAAGTTGAAACATGTCCAGCCAGTATATCATGCTTAACGCTTATATGTTTTTCTTTTAGTAAGTCGCGTAATTCTTTTCCGCCATGATAGCCTATTGTTCCTGCTCGCTGTACTTCATAATCTCCTTTACCACCATAGTTCATCCAGACTTCTTTTATTCGTTCATGATGAGCTTCAAAGAATTTGGTGTCGTTGATAAAATTATAAAGACCTCCTATATGGTCATCGTCAACATGAGTTATTACCCACAAATCTATGGATTCCCCCATGCCGAATAAGGTCTCAAGTTCCTTCTTAAGTTTGTCGGTATAGCAAATTGTTCGTGACTTTTTATCACCACCATCCACAAATATGTTATGTACACCGCCATCCTCACCAGAAAAACGGATGATAATGGCATCATAATATTGCATAGGTATATATTTTACGGATAACATAACAATTAGTTTTTGTATTCAAATGATTAATCCAATGACATTCCATCCATAAGAAAGTTTTTCAGACTAAGAATACGAATACCATCCTCATTGTATCCTGACAAATATCTGTCAGCTACGATAATTACTTTTCTGAATCCATCCTTGATATGCAAAAGCGAAGCCTGTTCCTGTTCTACTTTTTCCTTGTCTGGTAATGCATAGGCAGACTGGACATATATCCTCTCCGGTCCACGATTACACACAAAGTCCACTTCCAACTGCACTCTACGGCTACGGCCTTCAGCATCTTTAGTGTTGTGCGTAACAACTCCCACATCTACAGCATATCCGCGGAGACAAAGTTCATTATACACCAAATTTTCCATCAGATGCGTCTTTTCCACCTGACGAAAACCAATGCGTGCATTCCTGAGACCCAAATCTTCAAAATAGTATTTCTGTGGCGTATCAATATACTTTCGCCCTTTTACATCATAACGCACCGCCTTCTTGACAAGAAACGACTCCTCCAGCATCTCCAAATACTGCTTGATGGTGTTCTTGCCGACTCCGATACCCTTAACCGTTTTGAACGTATTCTCAATCTTCGTCGGGTTTGTAAGTCCTCCTATTCCAGAGGCCACTACATCAATCAGTTCACCCATTATCTCACTCCCCTTAATATGATAGCGTTCTTGGATGTCAGTCAAGTACGTCTTCTCAAACAACCCCTTCAAATACACTTCTTTCTCTCTCACATCGGACTCCAGACACACCATCGGCAAGCCTCCGTATGTCATATACTGATCCAAAGCCTCCTCGAAAGTTAATTCCGGATGAGCACCGACAAACTCACTCATTGACAAAGGGGTCACATGTATTTCATGACCTCGACCACGGAATTCAGTAATCACATCCTTAGACAAAAACTTTGAATTGCTTCCCGTTACATACACATCCACATTTTTAATGCTTAGATATGAGTTCAAAACATCCTCAAACTCCGACACCAACTGAACCTCATCCAACATCACATAATACCATTCGTCTTTGGGGACATCTCCTGAATTCTTATATTCTACAATCTGAGAGTCAATCCAATACAATAAAGCATCCGGATCTCTTAACTTCTTATTTCTACGATTCTCAAGATCCAGCATTACTATATGATCCTCACGAACACCTTCGTCGAGCAAGTGTTGCCTAAAAAGATTCATTAGAAGATATGACTTGCCACACCTTCGTATGCCTGTCACAACTTTAATCATACCATTATGTTTACTCTTGATGAGCCTTCTAAGATGAATATCACGATTTATCTCCATATAAACACTATTTCATAATAATATAATTACGTATTTACGCATTTTTATTCTGCAAAATAACATTATATCTGCCAACTAACCAAATATTAGGATAAGAAATTAACCTTCTCTGTTTCTAATAAGATAGAGACCTTCAACAAATTATTATAGAACCATTTGTATTATACTTTGCTCCGTTTTAATTCTGTATTAAAATAGAGCAAGCATAATTAAAGAAAACAACCATATTAAAGAATTACAATTAGGCTGACCAAAAGAAAAAACATCAGTAACGCTCACTATTCTGGGACTGTACGCAGTTTAGTTTAGAACTTGAAGAGATATACAATAAACAAACTAAACCTATTTTCCTATCTTTTCGCAACTCTGGTCAGAAACAAATCCAGTCTAAATACGCTGTACATTGACTTATTTTGAAGTATACAAATTTGAATTTCATATTTGCTCTTTTTATCTTTTGGCCAGCAAATTTTTGTCCCTCGTTTGTCCCCCGAAGCTATTTTACAGCACAATCACTAACTGATTATCAATACATTATCCACCAACAACATATATTGCATCGGGAAATAGATATAATTATCTAATTATCAATGTATTATATAAAAAAATGCACTACAAATTATTGGCTATAATTAGGTTAGGGCATTTTCTCTTCCTTTCTTTTGTTTACCGCATTTTCCGTGCATTTGCAGATGTTTTCCTGAGTTTTGTCCCCCGTTTGTCCCCGAAAAGCCAAGCGAGGGACAAAATCTTGTCCACCAGTTTTATTAAGCTATTGGACTGTTCATAATTATTGTTGTATGTCTTTTATATAGCTATTTGATTATATATTATTACAAATAAGAATAAATGCTATATCGTTGAGACATCTAATATATAAATAACAAACGATGTGGCAGATATCACCACAGACGATATTTAATTCTGAATATCCTATATTCTCGTCCCATTCTGGATTTATTCTTTATAGATATTAATAGGTTTACTTTCAAGCTTGATGCGGTTTTCGTCACTCAGAGTAGGAACATTGATAAACAATCGTTTAATAGCACGACTGGCAGCTACATAATATACTCGATGCACATTGTTGCCATACAAGTCCGGTGATAGTAGGAACTCTATGTCATCTTCATCTTTCAAAATGACAAACACATTATCAAACTCCTCTCCTTTTGATTTATGGATAGTCTTATGCTTGTCATCTGAGTCACCATACTTCACCCCAAGGGCTGCATCGACGTATGTATGATTCACATAGAAATCCTTGATTGTCTTGCCTATTATCTTAGTCATTTTGACATGTAAATCATTCACCAGAAAATTATAGAAATCCATCAGACTTCCGTCTTTATAGTCCTTATAGCCATCCAGTAAGCGTCTTAGAAGCACAATGGTTATTGACCTATCGCGATCGATAATGTCTAACTGATGCCAAGCATTTCGTAGATCATTCATTCTCGTATATTCCACAGCTTTTATCAACGCCTTTATCACCATCTGACGCCCTGCATTGCTGTCAAAATCCATCTCTAATATATTCTCCACCTCCCGCGCCCCGTTCTTTTTACGCATGGAATTGGCGAGTATGTTTTGAAAGGCCAGCGATTGTATTTCGTCAGTTCCACACTTTTCTATGCTCTGTTGATAACAGTTAAGCATATCGCCGACAAGCAATTCTGGTATCATTCCTTCCGATCCATTCAGCCAGTCTTGCGAAAAATCAGTCCTGACAATATTCAGTAAATCTATTATCTGCTTCGTACTACGCTTATTCCCTCGTATTTCATATTCCTGCATCCCGGGCACAGTAAAATTGTCGAATTGCTGCACCGTAGCACCGAGAAAGTCATAGATTGATTGAGCTTTGTCACCAACCACACCCACAATCACCCCCTCATTACCCAATTGGGTCAAAAAGTCAACCACAAAAGGAATTGTGTCTTGAAATTCATCCACAAAAATATATGGATATCGAGCTTTTATCAATTTGTATATGTTGGGGAATCTCGAAAACAAAATATAAGAGAAATATAAAATATCATCAAAAGACATATATCCTTCACTCCATAGCCATTTTTTGAACCCCATATACCAGTCGTTTCCCACATACCGCTTGCCACTCTTTATGTTATAAATCTGTGGATAATCGGGTTTGTAATGTTTGTACTCATGGTTTTCATAACGCCACATTGCCCTCTCCAATCCTTTCAGATAGATTTTGGCATCTAACCATGACTTTTTCATACGATTTAATACGACTACAGCTGTTCCTTCTGATTTAAAATTAGAGTCATCTATAACCACAAGGTCTTCCAACTTTAGTCCGAAATCTTTAGATACCAGATGAACATAAGGTTTTACCACATTGGCATACAAGAAACTATGGATGGTACATACCTCAACTATGTCATTCCCTATATTCAAACGTGAGATGATGGTATCGGTACCTACATTGGTATAAGTGATACAAGCCACCTTCTTAACTACATCTAGTTTATGACTATTTGACACCACATTTTTGATATGATTTATCAACCAATGCGTCTTTCCCGCACCAGGGCCAGCACACACCTTAAACGGTTCGTCTATAGTTACGGTTTGTTCTGATGTTATGATAATAGCCATGTTAATGCATCAGCAATATATTGGGGTACATGAAACACTTTTCTATCTGCTGCAGATTTCTCCAGATTGGCCATAAGCGCCACATTTAATTCCAGCGCATTGCTACCTTTTGAAACGGAATTCAAATAACGTGATGCCAGCAAGGCTTTTCGTTTCTCTTCATCCGTCCACCCAGATGTATCAATGGATGTTTTGATACGGGTGTTAGCTTCACTGTTTCGCATTTTACCCATCATCTTATTCACATCCTGTTCTGCCATCATAGCTTTTAACTCCTTCAAATTTGAAACAGAGTTAGTCAACAACAGTTCACAATCAGAATTCTCGCGCATTATGTCATACTCCAGCGTTTTCCCATACGTTACATCTTGCCTGTAGAACCTAATGTTGGGATGGGCTGCATATTGAGCTACTTCTGTATCCGCATGATACTTATAGTCGTAGTTGGCTGTATCTATATTGTACTCGTATGGGTAGCAGCTTTCATATTCCCCATCAGGTTCATTCTTTTTCCTGCAGGGATCAATATCAGTCAAGCAGACAATCTTCTTGTTGATAGAGTATGGATTTTTCGTATCAAACAACTTTAGGAAGTGATTGAAATAGCGACCTCCCATATTCACCACCAGCACATGCTCATCTGTAAGGTTCTTATTCAAATATCTGGCAAAGACTGGGAGCAACAACTCCTCTGCAATGCCCTCGACGAATATCAATTTGTTGGCAAAGAACATATCCGCTTTAGTTGCATCCAAAAATCTCTGAACATATTGCTTGGACGCTACATCATCAGCATTGTCCTCTCTATAAATGATACGTGGATAGCCAACATTGATCTGTCCTAATACAGGTGAAGTTAGGCAAATCAAGTCCTCCAGTTTCACGGCTGAGACAATCTGGGTGGAATGTGAGGTCATGAATATCTGGCGCACGTGTCCATTGGCTTTGTTGTCCTGCAGGAACTGTAGAAATTTGTACTGCATGGCAGGATGCAGGTGTGCTTCACATTCCTCTACCGCAAGGAATGAGAGTACCTTGGCATTACGTTTCATATAAATGATGCTGCTGTCTGCCTGCATCTTTGCAAGCAAAAGCGACATATAAATTAGATTATTATAGCCTAACCCATTATACGTCGCCGGTACTTCTATTCCAATAGCATATTTGATAATCATTCTCAACACTGCAAACATCTCATTCTCCGTTACCTCTCCATCAAAATCTGGCACGGCTCCGTTGAATGTCGCGCCTGTATCGAGTGCGTACTTCAGAAATACGTTTTTCCCCTCCTGTAACCTATCTTGTAAAGTTTGCATCAGTGGCCTAGACTGTTGGACAAAATCATCTCTTAAGGCTTTCAATTGTTCCTTTATCTTATCCTCTGTCTTTGTGACATCATTCTTAACTGAGTAATCAATAAAGAAATTCAGTACATCCCTAAGGAGTGGATTATAACCGGCATATAGGTCATGGCTGACATCCCGAATGGCATCAAGGAATTGGAAGTCAATCTGCCCCAAAACATCATTGGTGCTGATACCTGCGGCCAGACTACCACCTAAGCGACTGTTTCTATAGAGTCTGATGTAGTCATGATCTATGATTTTCCATATTTCCTTGGCTGTAGTTGCGCTAGCAACATCTGCCTTATAGTCGTCCTCTTGCGCATCAGCCAATTTAAACTCGTATCTCAATTCCGCCTCTTCGCTTAATGCAGGGTCTGTCATCATACCGGAGAACAACCCCATTTCTGCAGAATCCAAGGCTTCACCCTCACTTCTACATAGGACAAGAGTTATTTGGATACGTGGCGACTGCTGTTGAAGCGTTGCCACATCTGTCTCATAAAATAAGTCACTTGTACCCAACCTACGGCCGTCACTACGACCAAGCACTAAACCCATTGCACGGAGCAGGTTGCTTTTGCCTGTATTATTATGTCCTATTATGACATTCACTCCTTCATGGAAGGGAACTGAAGCTTCCTTGAAGTTACGGAAGTTTGAAATTTTAATCTCCTTTATATACATATTATTCCTATTATTACACGTATGACTCTTATGCTTTTCATTTTGACATTATGAAAATGGTATAAGTTTTAGCAATGAGCATAGGCTATTCGCTTATCCTGGTAATTATCCAAAGTTGAATTCACATATTTTTCCGAAAAGGATGCGCATTGTTCAATTGGATGAAAAGTGTGTAGAATCTTATCTATCATTATACTGTTTTGGCGACGATTCCTTACTATTTTCAACCGATGACATAATCTCTACATTCAAGACCTCATCCTTACCTAACAATTGTCTTACAAGTCGATAAACCGTCGTGCATGGATTCTGATTTGCGTAACGAGCATCTGTGTATTCAAAATGTTTGGCTTCTGCGAACTGCATCGCCGAATCCATAGAACCATAGGTAATCATGATGTCGTAGTTGTTAGGATCTTTCTTTGCGTATATATATTTCTTCTTTGACCGGTATTTTGGAGAAGCATTCACAGCCGCAGAAATCTTCTCTTCATAGTGTTTTCTTGAGACACCTGTTGTCACATTCTGGAAGTGATACAGATACCACAATTCGAACGCTTCATTGCTCCAAGCTATCTCAATGCCATTATTTTGCCCCATTAAAATTGCCTCATTGAAATCTTTAGCAGGAAATTCGTCTTTATCAAATACTGCCCATACCCGGTCGTAATTGTTCTTTTTTTTCAGTTCGATTGCTTTCTCTACAACACCCTTTGTCCCACGACCAAGTCCTTTAACTTCGATATCGTAAACAATCACTCCTTGCTGTTTTTCAGCTAACGCCTCAAAATAATTGGGTTCAGTCTTAGTACCTTCACATACAATTAATATGGAACAACGTATAAACTTTTGCTCACGTCTCTGTGACTGTCGTTTGAATTTCAAAGACGCATTATCAATCTTTATTTTTTTTGCTGCCATAGCCTTAAAATTTAATCGTTAAGGATATAAGGAATAGCTCCATAACGCCCCGCAATATAATTTCTCTCGTAGTTTGCATCGTTGCGAGGTTTCGTCCCATCTGGAAGGACTATGTCCATCAGGCTATACAAGTCTGTCTGCTCTTGTGAGTCTTTTTCTGTAAACCAAATCTGGTCGCGACGAAGAATTTTCTGTGACAGCAAGTGTGTGTCATGAGTGGTAAATATCAGCTGCGCATTCTTTGGATTTGTTTCATGATTATTGAACAACTCTATGATATACTGAGAAATCAGAGGATGCATCTTAGCATCCAATTCATCAATAACAAGCGTGGCTCCAGTATACAGGGTATCGAAGATTGGAGCAGAAAGGTCGAACAATTTGTTTGTTCCTGATGATTCTCTTTCTTCAAACGAAAAATTAACGGAACCTACGACCTTACCTTTATCCGAGTATATGTTGTGCACAGAATCCAACTCGATATTTTTCTTTCCTTGTATCTCCTTTTGAAACATGGCTCTTAACTCTGTAGGTAAATCCGATGGGATATTAGGCTCTTCTTCGTGAGTGAGAATACTATTGAATCCAAGTCTCAACTTTTGGAAAAATTTAAGTGCATCAACACTAGATTGTTCTTTCTTATGGAAGAACAGCTTTGAATATGATCTATACTGCTGATTGTTTAATCCGGAAATCACGTTAAAATCTGATTGGAACCAGGAAATAACCTGACGTGACATTTCTCCTCCCAACTGTTGACACAAGGACAAGAACAAGCGGTTGTCATTGGTTTTTTCTTCATAACCAACACCTTCTGGAAAATTATTCTCCTCTACGCAGATTCCCTCCTCATTCCTAACAAATAGCATCTGCTCTTTAGAACGAGGCGTAGTCTTACGGAACAACCACTCATCAACTATTCGTTCAAGGTTGTACCTGAATCCATATCTATAGCAATATTCACCTTTGAGAAAAATTACCTCAAACATAGTAGGACGCTCATTATCTTTCAAGAGAAGAAATGGATCATACTCCAATTCTTCATTGTCGTTCAGTTTCACAGACAACAGAACGCATCTTGCCATCGTGTGCATAGCACTGACAAGATTGGACTTTCCACTCGAATTAGCTCCATACAACGCTAAGGTACGGAGCAAAATATGCTTGTTGCATGCAAACAGATTAGTCTCAGAGCATTCCTTCAACGCCTTATCCGCTTCTAATACCAAGGTCTTCTTTCCGTAAAACGACCTGTAATTCTCAACTGTAAATTCAAGTATCATATAATTAAACCTTAAAGTCTTTATATAGAATAATATTTCAAGTACAAAGGTAATAATAAAAACCCAATTAGCGTACGAATTTGAGAAATAATCTCAAATTCGTACACAACATTCTTTCTTTTCTATCAACTACAATGAATGTTGCTCTATTTTAACCCTGCATTAAAGTAGAGCAAAAACGATTAAAAGTAGCATTTGGGCTGGCGAAAAGAAAAACAAGAGAACTCATGGATGAAGGAGCGGTTTAGTTTAGAACTTGATTAGATATACAAAAAACAAACTAAACTTTATAATGAAGGTTTTTAGTATTTCGAAAACAATACAGAATCTAACTTGCAATCCGAGGGAAGCGAGGAACAAACAATAATATGACAAGGGACAAATTTTGTCCCTTGCAATTCAGCACGGTTTTTTGGAAGTGGTTTTATTGTTTTTCTTTCTTTTGGTATGCGAAATTTTGTCCCTCGTTTGTCCCCCAAAAATATTCTTCGAAAATTTACATATTGATATACAATACTTTATATAACAGAAATATCGTTTGCGTGGACAAGTAGAGTAACTAATTGACAATCAACCCGTTGTATTCTATGCAAATGTAAAATACTGATAAATGTCACTTAAATAGAGAAAAATAAGCTATTTCAAGAGTCATATTTTCTCTTGTTTGCTTATTTTTTCAGCATTTTTGTCCCCCGTTTGTTCCCTAAACGGATACAAGGGACAAAATTCTGTCCCTCATACAATTTAACGGTGATAAATAGGCAAATTTTATCAGTACCACTAAAACTTATCTAAATTACAGATAATATTCGAATAGAACTGAATTGTTTTTCAGCCAAAATAGATTCTGACAATCAAGTAATTGGCATATTTGAATATAACAGCAGAAATCATCACCAATGAGATTTCATATAATACATTTGATAAATATTCCCAACCATTATTGCGAAGTATTCGAATCATGGCATATTGAACATCCTCTTAAGTCTCACAGTGATTTTTATAGGGTGATTTGAAAAATTCACTGAAAAATATTTGGAGTATTGCGAAATTATTCTGTACATTTGCGTCTCTTTTGAAAATTTACAATGCAGCAAAATAGAATGAACATATTATCCCAAACGACAATTCGAGGCAACAAATGCTTCGAAGTTCAGTCGTATGTTCTTCATGTTTGGAGCATTGAAACGCCAGAGAATATCATAAATACTTTCCAACGAACAGATATAGGAGATAAGATGCGATAGATGCTCGTATCTTGATCTTAAAATAAACAACAGAATAGTTGGAGAGTCCTTACCGAACTTTCCAACTATTTTGTTTTATGCCCATTGGTGACTGTTTGCTCCGTGCAATTCCTCTCCCGTCATTTCCGTACAATGAGCACAAGAACAACCAATTTTAATTAACCGCACAGCAATGTGCACAAAAGAGAGCAAAATGAATTACAAGTTTAACGGAAGCAAGGTGTATTTTACATCGGACACGCACTTTTATCATTCGAATATCATTGGCTTTTGCAAGAGGCCATTCAAGAATGTAGAAGATATGAATGAAATGCTGATCGAAAATTGGAACCGGGTAGTTGGTCAAGATGATATCGTGTTTCATCTGGGGGATTTTTGCCTGGGAGGATCCCATGAATGAACCAAGATTCTTAACAGACTGAATGGAAAAATCTATCTCATTCTCGGTAATCATGATCTAAAAAATATCAGGCAAGGGTACACCAGTAGGTTTGAATTGACAACCATGCAAATGCACATAGAGGTTGACAAGCAGAAAATCTACCTGAACCACTGTCCGTTCCTCTGTTATGGAGGTGCTTACGGGAATATGTGGCAACTGTTCGGGCATGTGCATACGAGCAAATATAACACGGGAAAAGACGCTTCACGGCTGGATATGATTTTCCCGATGCAATATGATGTGGGAGTGGATAATAATGACTTTACTCCGGTCTCATTTGAGCAGGTAAAGAGGATAATCCAAAAACAGGTTGAACAAGCAAATAAAAATAAGTAATATGAAAATACAATACATGAGCGATCTGCATTTTGAGTTCCGGGAGAACAGCAGGTACATAAAACATAACGGATTCCCTGTGACGGGCGATATACTCGTATTGGCCGGAGACATTTTCTATCTGAAAGACAGAGCGGCTCCTTTGGGGAATTTCTGGGAATGGGCATCTAAAAACTATAGGCAGGTTCTTATTGTTCCAGGGAACTATGAATATTACAATTATTGCGATGTGATGGAACGGGGATTACAATGGCGATGGATGTTCAAAGAGAATGTCGGTTATTATCAAAATCAAGTATTGAGAATAGACGATACCGATTTCATAATGAGCACACTTTGGTCGCATATCGAACCTGCAAACGAATATTTCGTTTGGAAAGGACTTAACGATTTCCGTCAGACCTTGTATAAAGGGAAACTGCTACAAACGGAAGCATATAATCAGATGCATGACTTCTGTTTAGGTCATATCAAAAAGAGTCTTGCCGAAAGTACGGCAAAACACATAGTGGTCATGACTCACCACCTGCCTACTTTGCAGATTGTTGCTCCTCAGCATAAAGGTTCCGTATTGAACAGTGCCTTTGCCAGTGAATACGGAGACCTGATCGGTAACAGCCGGATCGATGCTTGGATTTACGGACATTCACATACCAATATCGACACAGAAATCGGGAGTACAAAAGTGATTTGCAACCAGATGGGATATGTATTTGAAAACGAGCATATAATCAACGGATTTGATCCGGGCAAATTTTTAACGATTGAAAACGAATGAGATATGGAACGACATAAGATAGAACCGCATAAGAAGACAATCTTTACCAAGCAATTTTTCATATACTTGGCAAAAGAATATGGTTTGAATGCTGCGATATTCGAACAGCTTGGAAGCGGGTGCGATACAGAAATCGTGGTTGATAACGATACATTGGAGATGTTAGTTAAACTTCAGGAGCAATTTGCCCGACTGGTAGAAATGGGTAGCGATGAATACAGGGGATTTTATATCGAATTACCCCGCCCTACTCCGGAAGAATGGGGAGATTGCGAAGCGTCGATTGCAGACGGAGAATATGAGAGTAAGGAAGAATACCTCTGGGATTGGGAATTGTCAAATCCCAGAGAAACGGTATGGTATCATGTCGGCTCCGCCAGATACAAAGAAAAGCGTACCATACAATTCACGGACAGGAAACACTCGTATTTTACTATTGCGAACTATTCTCAATATATAAACCCAGTAGGTAACAATTTTTCCAATGAATGGCAAAAGGATTTCTTGGCAAAGTTGGTCTTATATCTTCAGAAGCTAATCGATGCCATCATACAATATCCGGAGGGGTTCAATGATTATGTGGCGAATCATCTTCCTTACCAGCAGCGAGACGGGAAAATTGCGAGAAAGGAGTTCAACAGAATCGAACCGAGATTTAAAATCGCAGTCGAAGACGAGAAGACTGCAATAAAAGCACTGGAGAATTCCATCTGCAAGAATTTCGGGCGGCCGTTAGAGACAATGACGATACGTTCGTATTGCAAATACTATCGGATCGCTCATGAAGCCTATGACCGGTATTTTGAAAGGTTTGATACTACACGAAAGAAGCGTACCATTCCGAATGGGATGCCATTGGAATTACAAGATGTCGCATATTACAACATGGTTAAGTTCTGCGATTTACAAGATAAATACGATCTCGACAGTGAGACGGATTTCAACCAATTCGCCTCGGACCATTATGGGGAGCTGGGATTGTCGCGGCTGAATGTACTCGCCTCGGATTTTGACAGCCCCGGATGGAGAATCATTGTTTCCAATAGCTACTCAGCATATGCGGATGTTGCGGTAGAAGTCGTCACTGCGCTTTACAAGTATGGCGCTCCTTTGGAAATACACGACGCTGCCAAACTTTTACGAATACTCAAGGAGGAGGATCATGTGAAATTGATCCCGTACACATTCCACGATTACATGGGCCATCATGAAGAAGGAACCGTTTATCAACTTCCATGGGAGCACGAATGTATGGATAGCGAGGAGAATGTTTTATCATTGGAACAATACCATGAAATCATCTCTCTGGCAGAATGGGATGAAATAGAAAAAGTAAACATTGACAAAAATGGGATATAATCCCATAATTATTATCAACATATTTGGCAGACTGTCATTGTCTGCCAAATATGTTATAATTAGTTATTTCAAATTAAAAGCACGAGGAACATTTCTATTACATCGTAAATACAAGAACAAAGAATCCTGCTACCACATCTGCTTGTCGTAACAGTTTTGCAACTTTCAAGTAAAGACACTTGATGTAAGGAAAACTCTGTATAACTATTTCTTTCTTCATGTTTTAATCCGATTATAGAGTCCTTGTTCATGGAAATTCATAAATTTCTATCAACTTATTCACCAAGTCAGTAGTACGAGCCTTAATATCCTCAATCGTCCATATATCTTTAGTTGCTATCTCACGATTTATTTCAAGCCCGTTCTTATAACCTATAAAACGTTTACCATCCTTACTCTTCCGATCGCGCTTTTCTTCAAACGACTTGTTGCCAAGTGTACTATTATAGCCCGTAATAGTAAGATTCCCAATTTTATGGGTGTATTCCTCCAGATACTTTTGAGCCAAATTCTTATCACCATTAGCGATCATATCCACCCAACATTGCGGGATATTTTCTCCTTCGGGGAAGATGTGTTCGATAGTCCACACGAACACTTTTTTATCAGTGCGCCTCCATAAATCAGTCCATGTTTCCTGTGTCATGGCATACTCTGCAAGTTTACAGAGTATGTAGCGCGTTGCACCTACATTATCTTTATATACATCACCCTCCAAACTGCGGCGAAATTGTTCTTCTGAAGCACAATTGGCAGGTGTACTCAGCATGTCTACAATCAGCGTCATTACATCGTTCCCAACTGAGTTAGACTCTTCTATTTTACTGATAATATCCATGAAAATCCGCGTCAGATCACGTGTATTCGGATAGTCTGTAATATTTCGGCGAACGAAATACTTTGTAAGTAATCTGATGAGCTGGTTAATGTGATTCTCTGTAATAGCAAGTTCTTTCTTATTCCTCATCAAGTACATGAGAAGAAGGTAAGAAGGTGCGCCTTGGATATGGTCGAGGTCTTCCAGTGCTTTACGGTAGATCGTTTCTGTGGAATCTTGTAGAATGAGCCAAGAATAAATTTGCCCACAATGCAAAATATCATCAAGAAACGATGGCAAATCTTTATTGATGAGGTTCTCGAATATATTTAGCAAATTAGAGCGAGTGGCCACGACACCCAATGGGTCTTTTTTGCGGTCGTTGTCACTTTGGAATGGCTCATTCAAACGATGTTTGAAGGCATTATAATAATGACGGAAAAAACGTTCCTGTATCCCATAGTCATCGGATAGATTACCGAGTAACATCTGCCAACGGTTGAAGCAATCATCAATAGTCAGATTGTTACTCTCTGCCCGTGCCATAATAAGATTCTTCATCAGGTCGATCGCAGTCAATGGTGTTCCTCGGTTGTTCAGAGATTCGAACAAAACGTAAGCGTCAGAATGAGTAGAAACCTCTATCTTAACCAGCATGGCCTGCTTCACTTTATTATATTTGCCCAACAAGAAATTTACTGCACCATCACCATCCATACCCTCTATCTCTTTATCGAGACGCTTTAAGAAATAGGTGTAGCAACGAGCAATTTTTCTCATGGAGTAATAAGCATGCTTTGGTGCAGTAGCTTTTCGCAAGCCCACCTCGTTCAACAGGTAATCATAGTCATCCTTATTGAAATTTTGTACCTGTGGCACCAGCTTCATTTCGTTCGGAGAGTTTTTACTTTTCAGCGACTTCCTTAATGACGGCAGCACGTCACCGTCATCCTCGCTCAAATAGTCTGCATGTTCCTTCAAGCGAGTGTAGATGGCAGTTAGAAATAGGCTTACGGTAGTCAGTCGCTGCTGACCATCTATCACCTCCAAATAAGGATTAATGGCATCTCCCAAAGGAATGCATATGATAGACCCTATGAAATACTCATCGTTGTTTTCACTGATGTCATCGTAAAGAGCTTCCCATTCACGATAACTCCATGTATATTCACGTTGATACTTTGGGATGGTATAGTAGAAATTACCATCAGATGAAAAAATCTCGTAGATATGATATTTATTAACGCTTTGTATCATGATGTTATACTTTATATTGTTTCAATTGCGATTGTATATCTTGAAAAATTCTCATTCATGTCTATTTTTCCCAATTACTCATTCGTCTTCCTCAAATCCTTCCGAGGCATTTTCCACTAACGCTTTTCCTATCTCCAATTGCAAGAATTTAGGCAATTGAAGCAGTTTTGTCATAAGTTGGCTATAAGTGAACTCTACTTTGGTATCAAATATGGGTTCTTCTTTAATGCTCGTATCAATTTTCTCAACGGTTTCAGAATCTTCTATAAAATCGGAAAAGTCCGGCTTCTCGATCCAATTTTCTATCATACCGTCATGCTTGATTCTTAGACGGATATAATCCCCACAATCAGCCGCCTCCGGAATTAAACCATTGGGTACATAATCTGCAATTTTACATATCACCTTTTTGTCTTTGTCAAGCAAGATATAGGTTCCGCTATCACATACCTTGGCTTGAAAATATAAATCTCCATATTCCGGCTTCCAATCAAGAAGTTTATGAGTTTTCAAATCAATTATGCCTGACCACATCCCTTTAGAAACCAATGGATACTTGTTTTCATATAGTTCACCAAGCCAATCATTGGCATAGCTACACATCTCCTCATTGTATGGGAAGTATATCATAAGGTAGTGAGCCACCTCATTCAAACTCTGTTTTTTGATTCCAACTAATATCTGTTTTGCCATAATCTATAAAATTAAATAGTAGTCAATAGATTCACATCAACATCAGGAATGATAACGTCCGCAAGTTTGTCTTCAACAAGGAATCCCATGTACAACGGAATGGTCAATATATCCCCCTCACGTCCTACATTGTATTGGCCGAGCTTGATTGCGTTGTTGACATGATATACATCCTTGTTCTTAAGAACCGTAGTCATGCTTTTTGCCTTACCGGTCTTTGCCTTTACTTCAAGTATAACGCATTCACCCTTGAATCTTACCAAGAAGTCCAACTCAAGGCCGCTATCCTTATGAAAATAGTATAACTTTTGCCCGGACTTACATAAAAAATCAGCCATGAGATTCTCGAAGATTGCTCCCTTGTATCCCAGAAGATTACCCTTTAAGATATCTGCCTGAGTACCATAATCCAACATTGCCATAAGGATACCTATATCTGTGGCGTACACCTTGAAACTGTCTTTGATGGAATTACCCTCTAATGGCAGTTCCGTAATCTGCGTGTTATAGCATCTACGTACTATTCCTGCATCCTCCAACCATTGAATGCTACCTATATATTGTGAGGCCCGTCCACCTTTCTTGACTACAGAATACTGGAATTTCTTGTTCTCTTTAGCTAATTGTTTTGGGATAGACTCAAAACATTCACGGATACGAGGTTTGTCTGGATCATCCGCATATTTAACCATATCCTCTTCGTATTCAGCTATAAGGTTGCGCTGCACCTTATATATAAGCTCAATATTCTTAGTTTCAAGAAAACAGTTCACTACTTCCGGGAGACCGCCGACAATGACATATCTGTACAACAGTTCCATCATTGCCTTATGAATCCCATCAGGAACAGTACTTTCGTTCTCAAAACAGGATTTGACGGAATCAATAACCATATCGCTAATTCCGTTTGCCCATAAAAATTCCTCAAAGTCCAATGGATACATATCAATCACGGTCTCATATCCTACGGGAACAGAATCTTGCCCTTCCTCCTCTTCCTTTTTCTTCTTACTCTTACCGTATCCTTTCACGCCTAAAAGAGAGCCTGTGGCAATGACATCGAAGCGACCGTCTATATGAAATGACTTCAAGGCTGTCCTTGCCTCCTTGCATTCTTGAATCTCATCAAGGATAATGCACGTTTTCCCATTGATGAAACGACTGCCTTGAATCAAAGCAGAAAGATTGAGAATGATAGTATCAACATCTATATTGCCAGTAAAAGCAGACTTCTTGTCGGGTTCGAGAATGAAGTTCATATAAACTACACTCTCGTAGTTCTCCTTTGCGAATTTTTGGACAATATATGTCTTCCCACATTGGCGGATGCCTTTTATCACAAGTGGCTTTCTGTCTTCAGACTTCTTCCACTTGGCTAAAAATGTTTCTATTTTTCTTTTAAGCATAATTAAATCTTATTCTTTCGGTTGTAAAGTTACATTTTTTTTAGCGAATATGCCATAGAACGCACATTTTTTCCAACGAATACCACCTTTAACAGCACACTTTTTCCAACGAATCATATCTTTTCACACAAAAAACATAATGATACCAAAGAAATTCCAAGAAAGCCACAATCTTTAGATTCAACAAACATTCTGTAACATCCATGCGAAAACGCCCTATCACTCAGTGCGTTGTATCTGATAGCGGATATTTTGCAAAAAGGCTGGAAAGAGGCCGTACAACACGTGTATGCAAAACAATGAGACACAACAACTTGCATTTATCCCTACATTCTGTGTACTTGTAAAAACAGAGGTTGTACATAAGCATCTATGCGATTCTATATTGCTAGCCGTTTTTAGTCTGCATATCTTTGCATAGTAGAAGGTGAAGATTTGGTTGTGAACTCAAAGGCTATGACCTTGCAGACAAGAAAGGCGTGACAAATACCTTTGCCACACAATTCACATCAGATAGCCCGAAAGGGATATGCGGAATAATGGAGGAAGTAAGAAAAAGTCTAAAACAGAGAAAGGTAAAACCAAGGATATGCCGCCAAAGCACATAGCCCAAACAACGACTAGCAAAAAGAAATAGAGCTGGAAAGACAAAGTGATGTCCCCCTTTAACAATTTTGCTGGCCAAAAGAAAAACAGGTATGACTTTGGGAGCTTATAAAAGCCGTTTAGTTTAGAACTTGAAGAGATATACAAAAAACAGACTAAACTTTTTTATATTTACAATGTCTTCGAATATCACCACATGATGAGAATTCTTTCCGAGGGGCAAAAAAATTGGTCTAAAAAACATCAAGGGATAGACCTTATATTTGCTCTTTTTATCTTTTGGACAGCAAATCTTTGTCCCCAGTTTGTCCCCCGAAGCATTTCATAAAAACATAATATATTAAATATCAATTTATTACAAGTCGAAAATGATACAAAACATTTTCTGCATCGGTAAGTAATATGGTGGATATTTATGAAACTAAAGGCTTCGACAACTTTATCTGTTCCATGGTAAAGACCTATGTCATTCCGGACATTTTGAACTATGAGGGGAAACTAGACGATACACGGCTGAAGCTCGTGTTGTTCGAGTTTCCTACCTATTTGTGCCTTGTAACGAGAGAGGTTATTGGCAAGTTTTTGAATTTATACAAACAGTCCACTATGTGTGTCAAACAAACCATGTAGGCTGACGCTATCGTACGGCTATTGGAAATCAGAGTTTACTTTCGATATCTCGACGGGTATATGAAATATGTAACGGAAGTAGGTGGAACTTTCTTGCATATTAAATCTGGTATATTGACAATATATGCTGTCGGTGAGAAGGAGAATACCCGTCAGTTGACCATCTTCGAAATTTACATGAACCGAAATGCACACGAGAGATATATCGCTATGCAGTGCTTGGCATAGTCAGCAAAGAGACATCAATTACAATATCCTGTTCTCACTGACATGATAGACGAGCGCATCCAGCTTATCGACCATTGCACCACTCACGTTTCCCGACACTATCCAAATTTTGTATAAATGGAAACAGGATTCAGTTGTAAGTTCTTCTTATATCTGAATTCTGTTTTCAAAGATAAGCATAAACTGGTTCATAATCAATCTCCAGTTCTGAATGGGGTGTGTCCATTTCTTCTCAAATGCCATCAGAGAGAGGTATACCATTTTCTTCACGGCATCATCAGAAGGGAACGAAAGTTTTGATTTCGTGTACTTTCTGATCTTTCCGTTCAGGTTTTCAATAAGATTTGTGGTATAAATTATTTTTCTGATTTCTAGTGGGAACTGGAAGAAAACAGTCAGATCATCCCAGTTGTTTCTCCATGAGAGTATGGCGTAAGGATACTTTCTTCCCCATTTCTTTTCCTCATTGTCAAGTTCCGTAGCAGCAACCTTTTTATTGGGTGCATTATAAATATTCTTCATATCTGCCGTAAACTCTTTCTTGTCCTTATAAACGATATATTTACAGGAGTTCCTGAGCTGATGTACCACACAGATTTGAATGGAAGATAGAGGAAATACGGTGCGGATGGTGTCCGTAAATCCATTCAGATTGTCGGTACAAGTAATCAGTATATCCTGTACTCCACAGGCTTTTAAATCAGTCAGGATACCCATCCAGAAAGAAGAACTTTCAGACTTACCTACCCACATGCCAAGAACCTATTTTAAACCATTCTGTTTCAGACTGACACAGAAATAAACGGTTTTGTTTATGATCTTGCCGTTATCCCGTACTTTGAAAACGATACCGTCCATCCAAACTATCAGATAAACGAAATCAAGTAGACGGTTCTGCCATTCTTGTACTGCCTGATTTACTTTGTTCATAATAATAGAAATAGCAGATGTAGAGAGTTCTATTTCATAAATCTCACGCATCTCTTCTTCTATATCGAAAACGCTCATTTCTCTGGCTTATAGGGAGATAATAAGCTTCTCTATCGAAAATCCACGGCTTTCATGCTTGGGGACTGTTATTGGCTCAAACTGACCGTTACAGTCACGCGGAATGGAAATGACAGACTCTCCATGTCCGGTTTGGATCATCTTCGGATAGCTGCCATTACAGAAGCTGCCGATATTATTTCCCGATGCAGAAAATATTAAAATAGCTCATGTTGTTGATGTTCAGATGATTGTGTATGATGTGAAGTGTGTCGGGGACATTCTAGGGACGGAATTTTGCTTGCCAAAAGAAAAAAAGAGTAAATATAAAATCGCTTTTTACACCATATCGGAGGTTATGTCTCCTAAAAATATAAATAATACTCTAATCCGCGCAAAAGGTCAATCATAGGAGTTTAGTCTGGTTTGTTGTATATCTAT
>OGPX01000664.1_pt1 | contig 26622 bp, 22 predicted proteins | sample 1553101 | NCBI WGS metagenome assembly OGPX01 (sample SAMEA2579964, study PRJEB22360) | human gut metagenome | biome: human gut; feature: human-associated habitat; material: faeces | place: Denmark | collected 2008/2010
GTCACTGTTTGATGTTGCTGTGACTGTCTTATCTGCTTTTGATGTTTTGTTTCCACCATCTGATGATGTTCCGCATGCTGTCGCTGCAAGCATTGTAAATGCTAATCCTAAAACTAATAATCTTTTTTTCATTTTTTTCTCCTTCAATAGCCTCTGATATATTAAACTCAAAGACTATTAATTGCTTAATTTGACTATTCTACTCTGTAGTCCATATTGTTCTCTTTTGCATATGATTCTGCATATGATCCAGACTTTACTATAAGAGTCTTTGCTTTATATAAATACATTTCTTTCACGCTTTCCGGAATCTTTACCTCTATTGAATTAAGCAAAATAAGTCCATTCTTACTACTTCCAATCTGTTCAATTCCGTCATTAAATTCTACCTGTTCAAATTTTTTGCCACCAAGTAATCCATCCTCGATAGTTTTTACATTTTTTCCAAATACAATATATTTTAAATTATCACAATTAGTAAACGCATTTTCTATTATGTCCTCTACATTATCTCCAACCTTTATTGCAACAACATCTTTATTATTTGCAAACATTCTTCCAATATCTACAACCTTTTTTCCATCTATTTCATTTGGAATTACTACTATTGGATCATCACCCGTATATTCTTTTATAACAGCCTCTCCATTTGACTTATCTCTATATTTAAAATCCTCTGCCGGTGTTTCTTCGTGATTTTTCAAGTCATCCATTGTTATATCATCTGCCGATTTATAACTTTCTTTTGCATCGTCTTTTTTATCATCATCTTTCTGTGTCTCTGATGTCTTGTCACTGTTTGATGTTGCTGTGACTGTCTTATCTGCTTTTGATGTTTTGTTTCCATCATCTGATGATGTTCCACATGCTGTCGCTGCAAACATTGTAAATGCTAATCCTAAAACTAATAATCTTTTTTTCATTTTTTTCTCCTTTTAATAACCTCTTGTTTTCTTTATGTCATATGTACACCAGTCTGTGCTGGTACTGTCATATCCATCATTATATCCGCTAAATATCGGCAATGTGATCAATAATGGATCAACACGTAGTGTCGATTCAAACGTAAAATATGTTTTTGAATTCTCAAGTTTGTATGAATCACTGCCGGTTACCTTACCCATATTTGTCTGGATTAAATATGACAGCATCTTTCTGAGATTACTAATTTTCATTTTCTAACTATTCTACACGATAGTCCATGTTGTTCTCTTTTGCATAACTTTCAGCATACGAACCAGCCTTTACAATCATTGCTTTTTTACATGCAAAATCCATTTTTTTAACACTCTCAGGTATCTTTACATCAATGTCACCCATAACAATAACGCCTGTCGTACTTGATCCTGTTCCTAATTCTTCAAGTCCATCATTCAATTCCAATGCTTCTAATTTTTTTCCACCCACATTATTATCATTAAATTTTTTTACATTTTTACCTAATATAACATATTTCAAATTGTCACAATTAGTGAATGCACCATCTGCTATTTCTTCAACATTATCTCCAACTTTTACTGCAACTATATCCTTATCATTAGTAAATATCTTTCCAAAATCCACAACTTTTTTTCCATCTATTTCATCTGGTATTACTACTATTGGATCATCTCCTGTATATTCTATTATTACAGCTTCGTTGTCGGCTTTGTCCCTATACTCAAAATCATCTGCCGATGTTTCCTCATGGTTATTCAAATCATCCATTGTTATATCATCTGCTGATTTATAGCTTTCTTTTGTTTCTTCCTTTTTAGTATCTTTGTCATCATTATTCTGTGTTTCAGTCTTTTTATTATCATTTGTTGCTTCCGTGACTGTCTTATCTGCTTTTGATGTCTTATTTCCATTGTCTGATGATGTTCCACATGCTGTTGCTGCAAACATTGTAAATGCTAAGCCTAATACTAATAATCTCTTTTTCATTTTTTGTCTCCTTTTAATAACCTCTAGTTTTCTTTATTTTATATGTACACCAGTCTGTACTGGTGCTGTCATATCCATCATTATAGTCACTGAATATCGGAAGGGTAATTAACAATGGGTCTACTCGCAGTGTCGATTCAAAAGTAAAATAAGTCTTCGAATTTTCCAATTTATACGAATCACTTCCTGTTACTTTTCGCATATTTGTCTGAATCAGATCACCACATCTTAGTGTCATTGACTCTGCCAATTTTACATCCTGCATTCCACACAAAATGAACATGCATAAATAATCACTATATGTGATTCCATTCTCACATGAATTTGTAAAATTGCCTATCTTCTCAGTAAATGCACTTTGAACCCCTGATATACTATCTGAATCACCTCCAAGTTCAAATGATATCTGCCAATCCGTTGCCTCTGCCTTATATATTTCTACTGGGAAACCAGCCTCAAGTCTATTTGAATCGTTGCAGGTTTCAAATGCCGTAATCAAAGCAATCAGTACAACTTTCACGATTGGTGCTGGAACCACTCCACAAGTTACATTTTGAATAGCTCCTGCAACTAAATTAAATACCTTTCCTGTATTAGAACTTTTTCCCCAAAAATTCTGAAATGCCGATATCAGATTTAATGTGTATCTTATCGTATATATCTGACCATATGCCGATTTGACATTATCATCATTCGTTCCGCCATATAATATATACTCAAGTTCACAACCATATGCCGCATTATTCTCTGAATTCATCAACTTATTTGTCAACGTTTTATTGCTGTTATAATTATCCTTTATTTCCTCACTATTCCACTTATCATTCATTGTATTATATGCTGTTTCGTAATTACTCTTACAAAGACTTGACATATCATAACCACTCTTTTTAAGCATCCGGTACCGACCTTCATTGTCCATAGTAGAATATGAAAACATTTCAAGCATATATGTTGAAATATAGAGTTTATCCCTTATGTCATCAAACTCTCCATCAACTATATTTCCGATCACACCTAATAATCCTGTCAGAACTGAACTCATTCCAAAATATTCTTTTATAGTATCTATCTCTGCGGTTATATCTTGCGAATCTTTATGCGGATTTTCTTTATTTTTTGCACTGTTTTCCAGTTTTTCTGCTTTATCTTCTGCATTTCCCCTGTCATTATCAAACTTGTCTATATCGTCCTCACTCGCACCTTGAAATTTACTATTCCAAAACAAGTACACTCCTGGAACATTCACGGTTTCGTCTTCCAAATTCAACTGCAGATTATAATCATCATCCGTATTTATCTCCATGATCACGTCATCTCTTCCACCAGAAGGCTTGAACAAATTTTCAAATGCCCCTGTTGCATAACTTTCCAGTTCGGACTGTGTAGGCCTGCTATTGATTTCACTTTCAGACATCTCTGAAGATGCAGCTGATTTGAATGTAGAAAAATCAGTAATCAGCATAACGTTCTTTCCACCATATGTGAAATTATCGATTGCTTCTATAACTGAATCTATCTGTGACTTTATATTTTTTAGTCTTGTCTCTAATACACAAATGGATTCTTCTGTAATGTTTCCTGCTTCCTCACTTGATAGTTTCTCATCGGCTTCTGCTTTATCATCTTTGCCCATCTGTGTTCCTGAACCATTGGCAGTATTTCTCCATTTCGATAACTCTGTTGAATATTCACTTGCATCCTTTTTTAATGTTTCAAGAGATTTTATATCATCTCCATCACCATATATTGCAATGTTTATTGCATCCGAATATTCTTTTAAAATCGTTCTTCGTCCTATAAGATCGCTGGATATATCTGCTATCTCAGTTGTAACTGTTTTTCCATCAGACAGTGTGAGACTATCTGGTTCTATATTATAAATATTATCAGCTGATATCTTTTCTAATCTATCCACAAGCACCAGATATGAATCACTGCTATCATGACTTGAAGTGTCCAGATATTTTGAACGGATATTTATTACCTTTGTCTTTAAATCTTCATATGTATCGCTATAATTATCCGGAAGTCCTGTACCCGGCTCACAATCCATCATTGCCTCCAGTATACAATACTGTTTAATCACTTCTGTTGCGGCTTTGTTTAAATTTTCCCTATACTTTCCAGATCCATCATATGTATCCTGCGCATGTTTCCAATACTGGATATCATTTGTCGTGCCCGCTGTATATGTGACACCATTGCCATTTACCGCTTCAGTAAAATTATCTTTTGCCTCATTAAAGTCTGCTATAGCATCCTTTACATCATCAAACTGTCCACTTAATTTATCCCCGTCTATATAATATGTTCCATCATCTTCAATTCTGGAATGACATTCTGAATTACTTTTATCGTATGAATAATCATCATATCTTGCTGTGGCTCTATTAAATATATGGAGATCTTCTGTATTATATAAATTAGTTACCAGATATGTATTCATTTCACGGTACATTTCACGATGTATAAGCATTGCTGTAAGACATTCGTTTAAAAGTGCATTTGTCGGCTCTGGTTCGCCATGTGAATATTTATCGCGCAGTTGTTTGTATGTATAGTAACTATCTCGCATAAGAGTTGACTCAGCCTCACAGAAATGCTGTTTTGCCTTAACTACAGGTTCATTTTTATCGCTGTCCATCATATCTTCAACACCATCAACTTTACCACTTCGCAGCCTGTCGACTATATTCTCACATGCCGCCAGTGGTGCACGATATTTCATGAAATCTACTATCTGTGATTTAAGCATTGTCGAGTTTGCGAGGTTTGCTCCCTCCATTGCACCGATTGTTGCGAAATTATCATCCGATGCCGGTGTCACCTGCAGATAATCCACAGCATCAGCTGTATCGCCTATCATCGACTTAAAACTTCCTAACAATGTTGTTATTTCATCATCTGATAAGTTCTGCGATTTAAGTGCTGATTCGAAGCATTTTTCAGATGCTTCATAAAATTCATCTATATTCTGGCATGATGCTACCATTCCATACCAGTCATTTAGGTCAAAATCATAATTAGTCATAAGAGAGTTCAGTGCCAGATCTGATGCTGACTCTGCTGCCGACTTTGAAAGACTTACTCTTCCGACATCTACAAAAATACTTGCCACGAGCATACATGGAACAAGTATGATGACCAGAAAAACCGATACTGCACCTTTCTCTTTTTTCGTATATTTAAACATAATCTACTCTACTTTCCTACCCAGTCGGTAATTTTTTCTGCCAGTTTTCCTGTCTGTTCGGATATATCACTTCCTGTAATTCTCTGCACCAGATCTTCTGCGAAATCTACATTTCGTATGAACTCCGGCACATCCGAAACCGGTATATCCGTATGTGTGGCATATGATATTTTCATAAAATCAGACATTCCAAGTATTTTAAATGGAACCTCTATATCATATGTTGCATCCACCGTGACAGTAGAGTAGATAAACTTACTGTCAAATTTAACATTACTGATAGAAAAATCAGGTGTCATCCCCGTAAAGAATCCACTTCCTAATCCTGAAACTCTATCATTAATTCTTTCCTCAACATTTGTTTTCTGATCAGTCAACATTGCTGCCAGATATCTATATGGCTGTAAATCCACATCCTTAAATCCCGGAATCGTTCCCGGTCCCCCGTCATCAGCCTCCACTGAATCAAGTAATGGATCTGCACAATGCGCAGCTCCTTCCAGGGTTGAGGAAACCACAATTTCTTCTATCCTGCATTTCTGTACATATGCATTTCCTACCACAAACAAAAACATCAATATGAAAAACATAGTCGGAAACACAATTGATGCCTCCACTATGAGGGCACCCTTCTCATTTTTTATTTTGTCCATTTTCTAACCCTTTAACTCCTGTATCAAATTTTGCTTGATACTTTTTAATCTTCGGGGAGCAGATGCTCCCCTTTGATTCTTACTCTGAAATAATTTTAGGCTGGTTCACTTACCGTCGTACCTGCCTTAGTACCAATTGTCTCAAATAAAGTATCAATAAGCTTCTTTGCCTGTTTCTTAAAAACAACCGCAAGAAGTACTGCAACACCTATAAGTACAACGATTGATACTACGTTTACATCTCCCTCCTCATCATATAAGAAGCGGTTAAATAATACCTTTCCTCTAATGATTAATCCATTAAGTAACATATTCATAACTAATTTCTCCTTTCTTTTATGTTTTTTTAGTTATGTATATAAAAAACCAGTAAATCCGGTCTTTTACCGATATTACACACCGATATTAGTAAACACCGGTACTATTACCATGATGAGTATTCCCGTAAACATCATCATCATCGGAATGAGAAGTTTACCTGACGCCTTCTCTCCCTGTCTCTTTACAAGCTGTCTTTTCAGGTTCCACACCTCTGCACTCTGTTGCTGCAGCATTGTTGTGAGTTCACTATTTCCTTTTTGTATTCCCTGAACGATCGTGGATGTAAATTTCTTTATCTCCGGAATCATACATCTCGATCCAAATCTATATATCGCATCCATTTCAGAATAACCGTTTTTCATTTCTTCCACGGATGTCTGCATTTCTTTGTAAATCACAGTATCGCCGTTATATGCGACCTGTTCCCATGCATCTTTCATGATAAGCCCTGCATTCGTCAGGAGCGCAAGCTTTGATACCACGTTTGAAAAGTCAGTCAGCATCTCCTCTGAACGTTTTTTTATCGTCTCACTTGCCAGATTTCCGTAATAGTAAAATCCTGCAAATGCGAACATCCAGAATACAAGTGGTCCCGCTATATTATCCAACAGTCCGTACATTGAAAACGATACTGCAAATAATGTAAGTCCTATTGTCACCTGCTGCGACCTCGTAACACGTATATAATAATCAGCATATCTGCAGTCATTTAAAACTGCCATCTGTTTTCTCATAATACGGTCGTTTTTTGTTTTATAATCGTAACCTATCATTTCAAGAAATTCATACCCTATAAAATATAAATCTTTAAACGGATATTGTTTTTCATCAAGTCCTGCGAAAAGCCCTGCACTCTTTTTTCCTTTAAAAAACAATACTATCCAGAACAAGGTGAATATCCCACCTAAAATCCAAAACACATAATCTATTACATTAAACATTTGTCACACCCTTATATCCAAAATCTTCTTTCCAACAAAATATGACGCCACAAAAATTCCGATCGCTATCGTTGTCGATACTATTCCTGTTGCAGTCACAAAGTTCGCTGCAAAATCTGAACTCATTCCTTTTATCATTGCGATGAGGATAACCGGCATTACGATCATTATGTTCTGCTCCGACTTGTTTGCAGTAAGTGTTGTCTCTATCTCCTCTGCGATTTCCATCTTGTCGCTCAATATCTCATATGTGGTCCGGATTGTTTCTTTTATGTTTCCACCTTTTCTGTAGCAGATTTCAAACACCTTTGCAAAACTTTCAATATCTTCATTTCCGCTTCGTTTTCCGAAATCAAGAAGCAGCTCCTCCAATTCGATATTGTTGTCCATGCCTGTCAGTATCACTTCAAGCTCATTTAATATGTATGCGCCCTCTTCATACTGCATCTTTAAATCTTCGTATGTACTTTTAAACGAATCCGTCACATTTTTTCCGGCTCCAAGCGATGTGCTCAGTGCCTCAAGCATATCCCTAAACTGCAGGCTCAGCTTGTTCTTTTGTTTCTTTATCACACTTTCCGTTCTTATCGGAATGATCATCTTTCCGGCAATGATTCCTATTATTCCCGGGATTATCACATTCAGACAATATGTGATCTTTGTCGGCTGTCCATATGCATCCTTTCCTATTCCTCCATAAAACAGGTAACCAACGCCTGCGCCAACCGCAAATGCCAGAAGAAAGAATAATATCTTTTCATATACCGGCATATGATAAACTTTATAATTATACGTTCTCATGTTTGTCGCAGATACATAATACTGCGGCTCTATAACTTTATCCTTTTTCTTTTTCCCTTGTTTCTTTGCCATTTCCACACCTATATAACTGTTCTTATTCCCGAAAGCTGTAATTTAAAATCATTTTTCAGAGGATTTTTTGTCCGTACCAGTGAGCCGGATACCTTTTCGATCGTGCTCTTTTCATCCTCCTTAAATTCATACAGCGGATTTAATTCTATCTCGCCGTCTTTCATTCCGACGACTTCTGTTATCGCCATTGTCTTTCTTGATTTATCCCTAAGTCTTGAAAGATGGATTATTATGTCGATAGCCGATGCTATCTGCTGTTTTATCGCTTCAAGCGGAAGTCCTTCCGCTCCCTGCAGTACCATTGTCTCCAATCGACTTAACATATCTTCTGTCGAGTTTGCATGTCCTGTGGACAGCGATCCGTCATGTCCTGTGTTCATCGCCTGAAGCATATCGAGTGCCTCGCCGCCTCTGACCTCTCCGACTACTATCCTCTCCGGTCTCATTCGCAGTGATGATTTAATCAGATCCCTTATCGTTATCTGTCCTGCTCCCGCCGCATTTGCGTTTCGCGTCTCAAGGCTTACGAGATTATCAACACCTGTTATCTGAAGCTCCGCCGAATCCTCTATCGTTATTACACGTTCATCGCTTGGTATATAGTTCGACAACGCATTCAGGAATGTCGTCTTTCCGGAACCTGTACCTCCACAGATGAATATGTTGTATTTTGCTTTTACCAGAAGTTCAAGTTTGTCTGCTATCTCCTGCGTTATCGAACCGTAACGGATAAGCTTTTCTATCGTCATAGGTTCCTTTGAGAACTTACGGATTGTAATAGTCGGTCCGCAAAGTGCTATCGGCGGCAGAACCACATTCACACGCGAGCCGTCCGGAAGTCTTGTATCACATATCGGATTTGCCTGATTTACTTCTCGTCCGGCAAGTCCTACGATTCGCTGGATTATGTCCTCAAGTCTTCTTGTGCTGTCAAACTTTTTATCAAGCTTTGATAGTCTTCCGTTTTTCTCTATGAATATGTTGTCCGGTCCGTTTATCATAACCTCGGTTATCGTATCGTCGCTTATTATTGAATCAAGAAGTCCGAATCCTCTTATCGAACTGTAAACCTGACCGGCTATTGATATCTTTTTTTCTATAGGGCAATATGTATCTTTTAACCTGTCCGACACTATCTGATCTATTTTTTCCTCGAGCTGCTCATCAGACATGGAACTTAGTTCAAGATTTTCACTGACAAACCCTTTTATCTGATTTACTAACTCTTCCTCGTTTATCTGCATGAGTTTCTCCTATGATAAAATTGTGTTGTAATGGTTCATCTTTGATAATTGTTCTATAAGCTGTTTTGTTGTCGCCTGCTCATATTTCGGCGCTCCACTTATCACATTCACAGGTATATCATTAAGCATCACCGATGACTTATTGCTGAATTTGTTGTAGATCATGCAGGATTTTGAAATTATATCAATATCTCCATTCTGTTCTATTAAGTTTAATGCCTGAATCGCTTTCATGTATTTTTCATTTGCGATCTGGCTTCCGTCATTTACCATCACTATCCTGTCTGCCTTGGAAAGCAGATTTATCTTGTCCCTGTCAAGAGAAAATGGTATATCGACTATAACCTCATCAAATCCCTCCGTTATCTGTATATTTTTTATCAGTACTTCTATATCCTCATCTGTCATCTCTATCATATCAAGTGCGACCTTTGGAGATGCAAAGTACTTGACGCCTTCCTGCGACTGCTTTATACAGCTTTCAAGCTTTAATGATATATTTGTCTTTCTGCTCTTTATCGAATAGATGACATCACTCATTGTGAATTGTCCTTCTGCTGTAAAGAAACTGTCTGTCACACCGAATGTTTCAAGGTTTAAATAAAATACCTTTTTTCCAAGCCTTGCATGTGCAACTGCACAGGCTGCTGCTGTCACGGAGGTTCCTGTTCCTCCGCATGGTGATGTAAACATTACCACTGCCGCCGCATCTCCAAAGCTTTTCATGTTTGAAATGTTTGATTCCATATCGGAGTAGACACTTAGTATCTGTTTATATATAAGCTCTGCTTTCTGGAATTTGCATATGGCAGGTTTTTCTTTTACTGATTCGATTCCCGGAGTATCGACAAAATATGCCATGCCACATCTTCCCCGAAGTTCTTCATCCTTTATCTCGAACTGTGTTGTTGTAAGCAGCACGTCCATCCTGACCTTCTTTAAGGTTTCAATTACCTTTTCCTTTTCGGTAAATGAATATACCTCAAGTTTGTCTGCATATTTTGAATTGAATGTCGATGTCAGCCTGTCCAAATAATTTATATCATTATCTAATATCGCAACTTTTAGTTTCATCTAAAACAATCTCCTCTTGCCAACAGATTTATTTTTCTTATGTATTATAACACACATTCACTCTTAAACCAGTAACATATGCTAATATATCAATTTTCTACATTTTTGTCATTTTTTTAATTATTTTTGACCATTTTTTGTGAAATTTAGAATAGATTTTATACTTTTTTATTATTTAGTCAGCATTTTTATAAATTATTTATATATGACCTTTTTCCCACTTTGCATCTCTCCCTGCAATTTTGAGTGAGCCAGTTGCAGTGTTACCAAAATCAAAAGCCTTCCCAATTAATAACTGGGAAGGCTATATCAATTTATAACTAACTACTTGTTATACTATTATATATTATTTATACAATTTTATATGTTCCGCCACCTGCATGGCTATAATTTTAATGATGGAAAAGTCTGATTCCTGTAAAGCTCATAACCATATTGTATTTATTACATGTATCTATTACATGGTCATCCCTTACAGACCCTCCTGGCTGTGCAACGTATTTAACTCCGCTCTTATGTGCACGCTCGATATTATCGCCAAATGGGAAGAATGCATCTGATCCAAGTGCAACATCTGTGTTTTTGTCGAGCCATGCTCTTTTCTCCTCAGCTGTAAATACATCTGGTTTTACTTTAAAGAGCTTCTGCCATTCTCCTTCTGCGAGAACATCCATATAATCCTCGCCGATGTAAAGGTCGATTGTGTTGTCACGGTCTGCACGTTTAATCCCATCAACAAACTGAAGCCCTAAAACCTGTGGAGACTGACGGAGCCACCAGTTATCAGCCTTTGAGCCTGCAAGCCTGGTACAATGAATACGCGACTGCTGTCCTGCACCGATTCCTATTGCCTGTCCGCCTTTTACATAGCATACTGAATTTGACTGTGTATATTTCAACGTGATCATTGATATTGCAAGATCAATTTTTGCCTGCTCTGTGAGTTCTTTGTTTTCTGTAACAATGTTTGAGAAGAAATCATCATCTATATTAAGTTCATTTCTGCCCTGCTCAAATGTTATTCCAAATACATCTTTTCTTTCGATCTGAGCTGGCTCATAATTTTCATCTATCTCGATGACACAGTAATTTCCTTTCTTTTTAGCCTTTAATATCTCAAGAGCCTCATCTGTGTATCCCGGTGCGATAACACCATCTGATACTTCTCTTTTTATTACCAGTGCTGTGCTCTTATCACATACATCTGAAAGAGAGATGAAATCACCGAATGATGACATTCTGTCTGCGCCTCTTGCTCTTATATAGGCATTTGCAAGTGGTGTAAACTCAATGTCCATGTCTGCGACCCAGTATATCTGTTTTTCCACATCAGAAAGAGGAAGTCCTACAGCTGCTCCTGCCGGTGAGACATGTTTGAATGATGTTGCTGCCGGAAGTCCGGTTGCCTTTTTTAATTCTTTTACAAGCTGCCAGCCGTTAAATGCATCAAGGAAGTTTATATATCCTGCTCTGCCGTTTAAAACTTTGATAGGAAGTTCGCCTTCCTTCATGAAAATCCTTGCCGGTTTCTGGTTTGGATTGCATCCGTATTTTAATTCATATTCCTGCATTTTTATTCTCCTGTTATTGTATTTATCTGTTTTGTTGATGTCTTACCTTTTGTTGATCTTTTTAATCTAAGTAATCTTTTTATTTATTTTTATTCACGATACGTGTCTCGTATTTTCCACTTTCGATATCAATATATCTTACAAAAAGAGAAACTTTGTTGTCCTCATTTAAGTTTTCCCATACCATGTCTGTGAATTCATCAATGTCTCCGTCGATGTCTACCCATGTAGGTTCTCCCTCAAAGCTTGGAAGAGGATTTCCGTCTCCCATATATGTATGAATGAAATGTCCCTCGCCTGCTACAGGTGCTGAGTATGCAAATGTGTATCTGTTGCATGCTGCCGGATTTCCGTTATTGCTCTTTAAGATTGACATTGCATAATTAAAATCGCCATTATCTATATGCATTATACCTGAAATTCTAGGTGTATAGTTTGGAGCATCCGGCTCAAACTCCCTTGTGCGCAGTGCCTGCTCGAATGTCTGCTGCTTGTCCATCAGTTCATAAATTGTATCTGTCTGATCTCCATTGGTAACAATAGTTTTGTTTCCAAGTACACGCACAGGTGCATATATTATAAGACTTGGATCTTCGAGTTTTGATGGATCAAATGCCTGTGTTCTGATTCCTTCGCCATCCTCTACAAATACACGGTTACGGCTGTTTTCACTTCTTCCCATAATAAAGTATGCTGTTACAGCTTTCTTTCCATCCCTGGAACGTCCGATCACGATTCCTCTTCCCGGATAAGTTGTGCCTGATAATTCTTTTGCGAGTGATACTCTTTCCATGTCAATCCTCCTAAATATAATGGTTTAAAAGTTATGAGTCTTTATAGGATTTGTTTTCCTACACGACAAAAAACCGCCTGAACACACATCTATATATACGAATACAAATTCATATTGAAATGTGCGCCCAGACGGTCGGCATTCATACGTTATACTTCATGTGGTGATTCCACTTTCCGTCAGTCATATAACTAACGTTATTAAATCATGTTTCCACACTATTGTCAAGTATAACTTTAAAATCGCTGTTTATTTATAAGTTTTCCTAATAAATGCTATCATATATCTACCTATGCGTCAGATACGTCTTTAGAATCTTACAATACCACTTACTACTTTGAATGTGCCACCATTATATTTCATATTTCCTGTGTAGCCCCATGCAACTTTTCCACCTGATACTGCAAACCAGCTGTTATTATATTTGCAGAGTGTTGTGCTTGTATTTAATACACCATTCTTTACATACCACCATGTTCCGTTGTACTTGCAGAGTGTTGTCTTAAATTTTACAACGCCGCCCTGTACATAAAACCAGTTTCCATTGTATTTACAGAGTGTTGTTGCACCGAAGTTTACTTTTCCTCCCTGTACATAGAACCATGAGCCATTGTATTTGCAAAGTCCTGTCGCATTGAAGCGTACCTGTCCTCCACTTACATAGAACCATGAGCCATTGTATTTACAGAGTGTTGCTGCATTAAAGTTTACTTTTCCTCCCTGTACATACCACCATGAGCCGTTGTATTTGCAAAGTGTTGTTGCTGAGAAATCAATCTTTCCGTTCTTTACATACCACCATGAACCATTGTACTTGCAAAGTCCTGTATATGATTTGTCAACCGCTCCGTTCTTGTAGTAATACCATGTACCTGAGCTGTTTGAAAGTCCTGTATATCCACTTGCAAGTGCAGATGATGGGATTTTTCCCTCAGTGAATACATATGTACCATGTAATGTACAATTATTGAGTGTGTATGCAGTCTGTACTGTTCCGTTATCACGTTCCTCATAATTTACATAATAATCATCTTCACCAAGTTCTACAAAACGTCCGTCCGACTCCTGATAGTAATAACCATAAAGATCATCATCATTATTTAAATCAAAATCTCCCATATTGCACATAGCATATGCAAAGATTTCAGTTGATCCCGGAAGCTTTGTTCCTGCTTCTCCCGAAGTAGATACTGTAAAGAAATGCTTTACTCCTGCATTCTTTAATTTATCAGCAGCTGCTGTGTTTGTGTTTGCAGTAACTAATGGATTAAAATCAGATGATGTGTTTGTAACCTGCTTGATCGTAACAATCCCCGGCATTCTTGTACTCTTAGTCTTTGTAGACTCAGAGCTGACAACATCATATATCTCTGTAACTGTTCCTTTTGCTTTTATAGCTTCAAGAGATTTCTTTGATAATATAGGTCTTGAACTATCAAATGAGATATCAAGTGTCTCTCCCGCAGACATTCCTGCAACTGCTGACTGGACTGCAGCATTAAAATCCTCATCAAGAATATCAGAGTATACCGACTTTGATGAATCGAACAAATCAGTATCCTGTGTCTGCTCGATCAATGTCTCATCTCTCTGTTCTTTGTTTCCTCCTGTCACTTCATCAGCATGTACTGTAGATGCACCTGTGAATGTAAGCGCTGCTGCTACAATAGCTAAACATGATTTTCCTAAGATTTTTTGTTTCATAATTTCCTCCTTTTTTATAATATATAAAGCATTTTAACACTTTATATTTTCCTTTCAACTATAATTTAAGCTATAGCTGTTAGTTTACACTAATTTTTCTTTGCTGACACCATACCGATAAGGATTATATACAAACCAAGTGTTATCGGCTGTAATACACAGAAAAAATCAACCGCAGCATATGAAACTATGGAGATCACTGCTCCCCACATATATTTGTTTTCTTTTAAAGCTTTTTGTATGCCGTCTTTGACTGCACTTGCTATAAAAGCTATATAGACTGCTGCCCCTAATATTCCCATCGTAAAAAGGATATGCAGATAAACATTATGCGCATTGTCAAAATAATATTTAAGTTCTGAAATCATCTGGACTTTATAGTGCGAAAACAATTCGAACACAACGCTTCCCTGCCCTGCCCCGAATATTTTCTGAACCGGTCCTGCTCCCATGAATATCGTAAACAGCCATCTCCACACATAACCACGATCCGTTCCCCAGTGATCGCTGAACCTTAAGTATTTCTCAAGTCCAAAAAGCTGTGAATCTGTATCCACCACTGATAAATATATGAACAAGGCTATAACTGCTACAGCGATTGTAAAGCTAAAAGCCTTGGCTGTCTTTGATACTGCCAGGTAAAATTTTTCACTTTTTATTTTTTTATCCGCTAAATATGCCGCTGCCACAAAGACTATCATTAAAACAACGTATACATATGCCGGAACATCCATTATGGCTCTTGTTATCGCAGACCGGCCTCTTGCGCTGCTGCACAGACTGTATATGATTTTCAATATTATTACTGAAAGCAGTGTCTGGCTGCACAGTTCCATGATTCTCTTAAAGTGTGCTGCATCACGCAAAAATACGACCGCACACAGCGCACATATAACGATAAATCCAAGATATGCCGCATCTACATTTGCAACCATTATTCCCATGATCATTATCGAATTGCATATCCCGAATATAATGCGCTTTCGTATATCATCAGCCATACAGTACCCGGTTACTGCAAGTGGTAATATAAGTATCATATACTGTCCGAAAACGGATGTGTTTCCAAGTGTGGAAAGGAAATTGTATATCCTGTCCGTTGTTTTCTCGATAGCAGAAAACATTCCAAACAGATCAGCACCCATAAACTGTATTATCGCAAAAAGAGCTGCAGCCGCTCCCCCCACAGATGCTGTCAATACAAATATTTCATCCAGACTGAAATGTTTTTTTGCTGTTCTATAAATCATAGCCATCACTATCACAGCAAATAGTCCCAGATATGAGTCTGAACTTCCGGTAAAAGCTACCGCTCTATATTTTGCAAACGCAAACGACAACAGGGCTGCAAGTATAAACGCAGCCCCGAACTTGTCCGTGACAGATAAATCTTTTATCGATTTCTTTATCGAAAAATTACCTAATCCACCATTTTCTGTAACGTATTTCTCATAGTCCATCCATGCAGTAACAAAAAATGCCACACCTGTGATAAGTGCGAACGATATACATTTAGTCATCACTGTGTTTTTATATCCATTTGTCATAAAAAGCGGATACAATACAAACAGGAATACATAAAGTATTATAATTTTATTTTTTTTCATATCCGTCATGCCCCCTATCCCAATTCTTTTATAAAATTAGTTATATATGCGGAACAATCAGACGTATAAACATTAAATACCGCTATGAGAAATACTATTATACAAATGACAAAGCATGCACCGCCTATGACGAGTGCAGTTTCTATATCGCTTTGTCTTAATTTATCATTCTTTTTTATATTATTCTTTTTTGCCATAACCTTAATTCTTAAAACTGTGAATTGGAGCCGGGATCCTTCCTCCGCGGTTGACAAAAGCATCACATGAGAATGTGTTTACAGGCATTACCGGTGCGTATCCTAAAAGTCCGCCGAGTTCTACTACATCTCCGACCTTCTTTCCTACCGCAGGGATAAGTCTTGCAGCTGTAGTTTTCTGGTTTATCATTCCGATAGCCATCTCATCTGCAATGATTCCTGAAATTGTTGTTGCTTTTGTGTCACCCGGAATTGCTATCATGTCAAGTCCGACTGAACATACACATGTCATTGCCTCAAGTTTTTCGATCGTAAGAGCACCATCATTTACAGCATCGATCATTCCCTGATCCTCTGATACAGGTATGAATGCTCCCGAAAGTCCACCTACATAAGAAGATGCCATGATTCCGCCCTTCTTTACCTGATCGTTAAGGAGTGCAAGTGCTGCTGTTGTACCTGGTGCACCGGCTCTTTCCAATCCGATCTCACATAAAATATCAGCTACAGAATCTCCTATTGCCGGAGTAGGTGCAAGTGAAAGATCTATGATACCAAATGGCACATTCAGCTTTTTGGATGCCTCTTTTGCTACGAGCTGTCCTACTCTTGTAACCTTGAATGCTGTTTTCTTTATTGTCTCGCAAAGAACCTCAAAGCTTTCGCCTCTTACCTTTTCAAGGGCTGTCTTTACAACACCAGGACCGCTTACACCTACGTTTATTATCGCATCAGCCTCTGTAACTCCGTGGAATGCACCAGCCATAAACGGATTATCATCCGGCGCATTACAAAATACTACGAATTTTGCACAGCCTGATATTGGAAGATGTGCTGTAACATCTGCTGTCTCTTTTACGATCTCACCTATAAGTTTTACAGCATCCATATTGATTCCTGTTTTTGTCGAACCGACATTTACAGAACTGCATACAAGGTCTGTCTCAAGCATAGCTTTTGGAATAGATCTGATAAGATTTTCGTCTGCCTTTGTCATTCCTTTTGATACAAGTGCCGAATAACCACCGATAAAGTTTACACCGACTTTTTTAGCAGCTTTGTCAAGTGTCTTTGCGATGGTCACAAAATCCTCCGGGCTTTTACATGCTGCGCCGCCGACAAGTGCTATAGGTGTAACAGAAATACGTTTATTTACAATTGGAATACAGTAATTATTCTCAATTTCTTCACCTGTTGCCACAAGATCCTTTGCAAGAGTTGTTATCTTGTTGTAAATATTTTCGTTTACCTTGTCAAGGTCTGAATCAATACAGTCTAAAAGGCTTATACCAAGTGTGATCGTACGCACATCAAGGTTTTCCTTCTCAACCATCTCATTTGTCTCGATTACTTCACCGATATTAATCATTTTATTCTCTCCTCTTTATTATATACGATGCATTTTTTCAAAAATTTCTTCTTTCTGGCATTTGATCGTAACACCAATCTGCTCTCCAAGAGCATCTAACTGATCTGAAATTTCTGAGAATGATTTTGTGGCGTTTTTCATGTCTGCTATCATCATCATATTAAAGTATCCTGATACGATTGTCTGTGTGATATCCAGCACATTAACAGTACTTTCTGAAAGATATGTACATACCTTTGCGATAATTCCTACTGTATCTTTTCCTACTACTGTGATAATTACTTTGTCCATTGTGTTTTCCATAATGATCTCTCCTCTTTCTTATTGTACTGCTATTCTTTGTGAAAGCCCGTCTCTTCTTGCTACATACATTGGAAAATCCCCTGCTTTGTATGGGTTTTCTCCCATCGTAACTTCAAGACGTACTGCTTCATACGCAAGTTCTTCGTAATTATTTTCCTTGCTTAAGTGACCCAGGATCACTGCGCCAAATTTATCATGAAGGAGTCGGCATAAAAGCTGCCCGCTCCTTTCATTCGAAAGGTGTCCGCTGTCACCGAGTATTCTCTGTTTAAGCGGATATGGATATGCTCCCGTCTGAAGCATATTTATATCATGGTTTGCTTCAAGAAGCAGACCATCAAGTCCCTGAAGCTTTTCTATCAGGGCTTCATCATATGTGCCGAGGTCTGTTACCACTGCCATTTTATGATTTTCGTTTTTTATCGTGTACGCCACAGGCTCTGCAGCATCATGTGATATCGGCATTGGTTCGAGTGTCATATCACCTATTTTAAATTCTTCACCGGCATTTACCGGATGAAACAGTTCATCGTCTATTTTTCCGACTGATTTTACATTTTTGATGGCTTTAATCGTGCCTGGGGTTGCATATATCGGCAGATGATAGCGTCTTGACATAACTCCAAGCCCCGATATATGGTCTATGTGCTCATGTGTTACAAGTATTCCTTCCATGTCGGATGCCTTCATATCCATCTCATTCAGGCCATTTTCTATTTTTTTGCCGCTTATCCCGGCATCAATGAGCACATGACTTTCGTCTGTTCCAACGCATATGCAATTGCCGCTGCTGCCACTTGCAATGCTGCATAATTCTAACATATTAATTCTCTTTCCAGTATAATTCTATCTTGTCTCCATCATGGAGCTCCTCTGTAAACTGCGCATCCCTGCCATTTATTATGGTTGCTATTGCCCTGCCTTTTCCGGCATTAAGGTCAAACGTGATCCTGTTAAATATATCAACGAAAATGTATGCTTCTTTTCCGATGAGTTCTACAGGTTCACCATTTACTGTGACAACCATACTCTTTCCATCCTGTTTTGTAAATGAGGATGGTGTATACATGTTTGATGTTTCCTCTGTTTTCGTGGTGTCCTCTGCAGTTTTATTTTCAGAAGTACTTTCATTTTCTGCTGTTTCATCCGATTCTGCTGTCATGTTTTCAGATGTTTCATCTGATTCTGTTTCTTTGCTTTCGGATTTTCCATCTGATCCTGTTTCTTCGCTTTCGGATTTTCCATCTGATCCTGTTTCTTTGCTTTCGGATTTTCCATCTGATCCTGTTTCTTTGCTTTCAGATGTTTCACTTGATCCTGCTGCCTTGCTTTCAGTGGTTTCATCTGATATTTCTTCGTTTTCTACAGGTTCTGCCTCATCTTCGGATCCATCATTTTCTTCTGTAACAGTATATATGTTATCATCTCTTCTTGCAACACCATATGGATCATCTTTCCAGTTAATTGAAAAATTTTCATACACCAGAGTATCAAATGTAGCCGGTGCATTATTTACATATATGTCCTCATCCGGTTCTAATGCAACATCCATAAATTCTGCAACCTGCTCTACTGTATAGAAATTTCTCATTTCTATCGCATCGCCCTCTTTGATATGGTATGTTTCCGGCTCAAGGCTTCCGTTTACCTGTACGAATTTAGGGCATGTCACTTCATGTCCGTTTACTATAAACTTGATCGTTGATGATCTGTATTCCTCAAGCTGTCCTATCGTGTATACCGCATCATCCCCTGCTGTGGATGGTTCTATCGTTATCTCACTGTTTGGCTCAAGCGGTGTGTTTATATTTGCATGCTGTCCGTTCATTGTGACGATAGCGGCTTCTCCGGCTTCGCCTCTTGCGATCCTTGAAGCACCATTTACTGTAAAGTTTATAGGCACTCCCCGCTTAGGGAACAGCTGGTCATTCGGAAAGCCGGCCTGTAAGGCTGCATCTACTATTGTAAGTCTGTTATTATCATATAATTTAAGTCTTTCACCATTAAATCTGACCATTATGAAATTGTTTCTCTGCTCATAATAGTTAAGACATATGCCTATCGGTGTTACGAGAAGCGGGTCTTTCTTTATATCAGGCTGCTGGAACGTAACCTCTCCAAGAACTTCCTCACCTCTTAATGCTACTCTTTCTTCTGGAAGATCAAGTTCTTTGGCGAGATTTTCAGTAAAGCCATGGACTTTACCTCCACCTCCTACTACGAAGCATGCACTTACTGTATTTCCACCATTTAACTCTTTTATCTTTGAGGCAACCTCTGTTGTTATCTTTTCAACAACAGAAGATACAACATCCCACACTTCACTTGACGGGATCGTGTGCTCTATGCTCATTATGTCCTTGTATGTGACTTTGTCACTCACTGTAGATTCAAGCTTTATGTGCTCCGCCATCTTAAAGTCTACAAGAAAATGCTGGACTATTACTTCTGTAAGTTCATCTCCTGCATGCGGTATCATTCCATATGCTACGATGCTTCCATCCTTTGTTATCGATATATCACTCGTTCCTGCACCCACATCAACAAGTGCAATGTTCAACATACGATAGTTTTCTGGTATTGCAATATTTATTGCGGCTATTGGCTCAAGTGTCATGTTCGCAACTGTAAGTCCGGCCTGACCGACAGCAGAGTAAAGTCCATCTACAACATCCTCAGGAAGGAATGTTACGATCATATCCTCTCCTATTTTATTTGCTTTATGACCTTCTATGCTTATAAACAATTCATCGTTTATAAAATATTTTACAGTCGAATATCCTACACAATAAAACTTGTATTTTGTATCATTATTCTGCTTTAATTCATCCTGCGCTTTTTCTATCCCAAGAAGATTAAGTGTATGTATGTCTTCGCCTGTTACGACCGTTTCCTCAGCATATTCGTACTCCACATGGATCGCAGCCGTCTTTAATACTCGTCCGGCAGCTGCTATGCACACTTCTTCAAGAGGCTGTCCGATCTGCTGTTCAAGTTCTTCTTTTACTATCTTTATTGTCCTGCCGACCCTTGCTATGTCATGGATCTGTCCGTCAAGCATGGCTCTTGTCTCATGCTCTTTTATGTACTGTGCTACGACAACAAACTCGTCATCCTCAGTCTTGTATCCCACTGTTCCGACAACATTCCTTGTTCCTATGTCAAGACCAAATACGTTGTTCATATTCTACTCCTTACCAAAACATATATATTAATCACATGCTATGCGGCAGCATAAGTGCTGCCTCTATCTGTGCCTCTGCCGCTTCTATTGTACCATTATTATCTATGACAACACGGCATGCTTTACGGAATTTTTCATCCGCAAGCTGGCTGTTAAATATTTCACTTATTTTCTCATCAGAGTAATTTCTTTGTTTTTTAAGCCTTATTCTGCGATTTTCTTCACTTGTATAAATATACCAGAGTTCATCACAGATTTCATCATAATGTTCTTCTATAAGTAAAGCAGCCTCTAAAACTAGAAGCTTTATCTTTCCTTCTTTTCTTTCATATGCGGCCTGTCCGATAACATATTTTCTGACAGCCGGATGAACTATACCATTTAATTTTTTTCTTTTTTCGTTATCCGAAAAAATCACCTGTGCAAGCTTTATCCTGTCAAAAAAACCATCTTTCTGATATATGTCTTCTGTGCCAAATTCAGCCTTTAATCTATCATAGCACTGTGTTCCCGGCACCATTAACTCATGGGCTATTTCATCTGCCAGCATAACTTTTGTATCCGGCTTATTTTTTAAATAATCAAGTATTGCAGACTTTCCTGCACCTACACCGCCTGTTATTCCGATGAATTTCATCATATGATCTCTCCTATCGACTTAATAGCTGCTTTAAACATGATTTCGAAGATATGCATATAACCATCAATGCGCATCATACCAATCATAGCCACACTCTGTTCCAACTTCCATTGATACTTTAAGATCTGCAGCTTTATGCATTTCTTCCTCAAGAAGTTCTATAACATATTCTTTTTCGTCCTCCGCTGTCTCTATCAAAAGTTCATCGTGAACCTGGAGTATAAGTTTAGATTTTAAATTTTCCTTAAGCAGCCGGTCATGGACTCTTATCATTGCTATTTTTATAATATCTGCAGCTGTTCCCTGTATTGGCGAGTTCATAGCAACCCTTTCACCAAACTGTCTCTGCATAAAGTTGCTTGACGAAAGCTCCGGTATTGGACGTATTCTGCCAAACATAGTTTTTATATAGCCTTTTTCTTTCGCCTCTGACACTGTCTTGTCCAGAAAAGCTTTTATCTTTGGATACTTTTCAAAATAACTGTCTATATACGCCTGTGCCTCTTTTCTTCCTATGTTCAGATCATTTGCGAGTCCAAACGCACTTATTCCGTATACGATTCCGAAATTTACTGCTTTTGCATTTCTTCTTTGTATATCGGTAACTTCATCAAATGGTGTATCAAATACAAGTGAAGCCGTGCTTCTGTGAATATCCTGACCGTTTTTAAACGCCGCTATAAGTTTCTCATCATCCGAAAGATGGGCAAGTACTCTCAGCTCTATCTGTGAGTAATCCGAATCTACAAAAAGATGTCCTTGCTCTGGCAGGAATACTTTTCGTATAAGCTTTCCAAGCTCTATCCTTATTGGAATATTCTGCAGATTAGGATCTGTGCTGCTTAGTCTTCCTGTGGCTGTTATCGTCTGGTTGAATGTAGTATGGATTTTTCCATCCTGCTCTATAAAGTTTATCAGACCATCCGCATACGTCGATTTAAGCTTTGACAACTGTCTGTATTCTAAAACATCTGCGACAATAGGATGATCAGGTGCCAGTTTATCAAGCACCTCTGCCGATGTTGAGTAACCGGTTTTTGTCTTTTTCTCGTTTGGAAGTTGTAATTTTTCAAAGAGAACGACGCCCAGCTGCTTTGGAGAATTTATATTAAATTCTTCCCCGGCTTCTTCATATATACGTTTTTCTATTTTATTTATCGATACGGCAAGTTCTCTACTATATTCTTTTAATTTATCACCATCTGCCCTTATACCTTCCTTTTCCATATCATAAAGGACGAACACAAGCGGCATCTCGATATTTTCATACAGCTCATACATTCCTTTTTCTTTAAGATTGCTTTCAAGGATTTCTTTGGATTTCCATGCAATGTAGGCTTCATAGCAAGCATAATCCACAACTTTCTTTTCGTCCTCCTTTATCATCTGTTCACATGTGAGTTTTCCAAGATAGTCCTTTTTAGATGATAACACGATCGAAAGATAGTCCTTTGCCACCCCATCATATGGATAATCCCCCAGAAGTGGGTTTAGCAGATATGCAGCAACTGTCATATCAAAGTACTTTTTTCTTTCATCAGGTGTAAATCCACCGGCTTTCATCAGGTGAAGATTTTTCTTCAGATCCGGTAATATCCATGTATTTGCATCCAAAGCTTCGAGTTGTTTGTTTAGGTAATCGCTTGTTATTTCTTTTCCTGTTTTTATGAAATATATATCCTCTTCCGAAAACACGAGTACAAGTGCAATATAATCATTTGTATCATTCTGCTCAAATAGGCTTAGCTGTCCGTCAGTATCCTCTCCGCCTGGTTTACCTGGAATGATTGAAAATGCCACATCCTTTTTTGATGCCCTTTTTATGATGTCATCTAGACTCTTTTGGTCAGATATGACCTTGAAATTTTCTTCAACATTATTTTTCGGCGCCTGCACATCAAACCTCGGCAGAAGATTTTTAAATTCGAGGCGTTTACACATCATAAATGCTTCTTCTGTGTACAATGAATCTATACCATCTATTTGTGCATCCTTAAACTCATAATCAACCGGCGCATCTGTGATTATTGTTGCAAGCTCCTTGCTCATCACAGCCTGATCCCAGAATTCTACGATATTTTTTGACGCACGGGGCGGCTTTACATTCGGCGCATCCTCATGCACAGCCTCGATGCTGTGATATTTTGCGATGAGTGCTCCGGCAGTTTTTTCACCTATTCCCGGTACTCCCGGTATATTATCAGCTGTATCTCCCTGCAGAGCCTTTACATCTATAAATTCTTTTGGAGTGACACCGTACTTTTCTACGACATCATCTGCCAGATAATTTTCTATTTCAGTACCTGTCTTTTTAGTTTTTGGAATTCTTATCATGACATGCTCTGTTGCAAGCTGGAGCAGATCACGGTCTCCGGATATCACAGCGACATCCATTCCCTCTTTTTCTGCCTTTACAGAAAGAGTTCCAAGGATGTCATCTGCCTCATATCCTTCCTTTTCAACTATGGTGATCCCCATAGCCTTAAGCATTTCTTTTATAAGCGGAACCTGCTGCCTGAGCTCATCAGCCATAGGTTTTCTTGTTCCCTTATATTCCTCAAACATTTTATGGCGGAAAGTCGGTGCATGGACATCAAAAGCTACCGTCAGGTAATCCGGCTTTTCCTCTTCTAAAATTTTAAACATAATGTTTAAAAAACCATATACGGCATTCGTATGGACGCCCTGCGAATTAGTCAGATCCGGGAGTCCGAAAAATGCTCTGTTTAATATGCTATGTCCATCTATAAGTACCAGCTTTTTGCTCATTTTTAATGTTTCCTTTATTTTGTCTGATTTTATAAATTAATTAAATAGCTCTTGTATATTCTTTGAGCCATTCTGCCTCATCTTTTTCAAGAAGCGGCGCTATCTTTTTATATACCATTGCATGATAGTCATTTAAGTATTTCTTTTCCTGCGGCGACATCTGATCAGGATCTATCGCATCAAGGTCGATCGGCACATATGTCACATTCTCAAAATACATAAACTGGCCATATTCATTCTTGATCCCTTTACGGCATATGAGTTCGTTTTCTGTTCTTATGCCAAATCTGCCCTCGAGATATATTCCAGGCTCATCCGTTGTGATCATCCCCTCCTCGAGAACTCTCTCTGCTGTACGTCCCGGATACTGTTTCCAGTGGAAGCTGTTAGGTCCCTCATGTACATTAAGCACAAAGCCAACGCCATGTCCTGTTCCATGGTTATAATCCATATTGATGTCCCAGAAAGGTGCACGGGCAAGTATATCAAAATTGAGTCCGCAGCATCCGTATTTGAATTTTGCATGTGCAAGATTCATATTTGAACGGCACACCCTTGTAAACATATCTTTCATTTCATCTGTGACCGGTCCAAGGGCAAATGTCCTTGTTATATCTGTAGTTCCCTCCAGATAATGTCCGCCTGAATCAACGAGTAAAAGTCCTTCCGGTTTTAAGCTTACATCTGATTCAGGTGTTGCAGCATAATGTACTATGGCACCATGATCTGCATAGCCACATATTGTCGCAAAGCTAAGATCCAGACAGTTTTCCTGTTCGCGGCGCAGTTTTTCTAAATAATCTGATGCAGAGATTTCTGTCATTGGGATTTTTCCTACGTTTGTCTTTAGCCAGTACATAAATCTGCACATTGCAACTGCGTCTTTTATGTGTGCTTTTCTTATGTTTTCAATCTGTGTCTCATTTTTTATTGCCTTCATAAGAACTGTAGGATCCTCAGCATCTACTACTTTGACTGCCGGTGCAATGCTGCTGCATATGCGGTAATTTACTACCTTTGTATCCATAAGTACAGTTTCGCTCTGTGGTATTTCTTTTACATAGTCATAAAAACTGTCATATGGCCTGGTAGTTATATTATTATCATCAAGATATTCTTTAAGTTCAGGTGTTATGATTTCTTCCTGTAAAAACCATATACAGCTGTCCTTTGAGATTGCAAGATACGAAAGCACTACCGGAACATAGCTTATGTCTCCTCCTCTGACATTTAAAAGCCATGCTATATCGTAAAGTGAAGACATAAGGTGAAGTGTGGCACCTTTTTCTTCCATTTTTTGTCTTACTTTTTTTAGCTTGTCCTTAATATTTTCACCTGTATATTTATCATCATATATCATGACAGGTGCTTTTGAAAGCGCTGGCCTGTCCTTCCAGATAATATCAATGAGATCTTCGTCTGCATGGATCTTTCCGTGTTTCTTTTCAACCATGGCAAGAAGTCTGTTTCCCCATGCTCCGTTTATGACACGTCCGTCAAATCCAAGACAGCCGCCCTCTTTGAGTGTGGCTTCAATGTATCCGTCTACTGTCGGAACACCTTCCTCACCCATTTTTCTAAGCTCGATCGTAGTGTCTTTTAATTGCTTTGCTGCCTGTACGAAATATCTTCCGTCGGTCCAGAGTCCTGCTTCCTCCATTGTGATGACTGCTGTTCCTGCTGAACCTGTAAATCCTGTTATGAATTTACGAGCCTTAAAGTGTTCACCGACATATTCTGATTCATGAAAATCAGCAGTCGGAACAATATATATGTCTATACCTCTTTTGGACATTTCCTGTCTGAGTTCTTTTAGTCTGTCTTTTACCATTTCTATTCTATACTTCCTTAAATTCAAAAAATTTTGTATCTATCTCCGGATATGACCGCTTAAGTGAGATCGGCTTTCCTGACTTGTTCAAAAAGCAGTGGCTGCTCCTTGCCTTCGTGCGCAGTTCTCCTGTTTCCTTGTCTGTCATTATATATTCTACTTCCATTTTGATCCCGTTGTATTTTACTAATTTTGTATGGATAACAACTGTATCATCAAAATGAACCATACTATGATACTCAACGGATATTGAAAGAACCGGACTTATTATCTCCATCTCTTCCATCTGTTTATAATTAAGTCCTATCTGATCCATAAGGTCAAGCCTGGCCTCCTCCATCCACTTTACATAGTTTGAGTGATGGATGATTCCCATCTGATCCGTTTCGTAATATTTTGCATGATGTTCATATGGGCGTAATTTTA
>OGPX01000684.1_pt1 | contig 26071 bp, 42 predicted proteins | sample 1553101 | NCBI WGS metagenome assembly OGPX01 (sample SAMEA2579964, study PRJEB22360) | human gut metagenome | biome: human gut; feature: human-associated habitat; material: faeces | place: Denmark | collected 2008/2010
ACTTATGTCGTAGCGGCTTTAGGTTCTTTGGCCACCTTATTATATTATGTCATGATCTTCCTCGGTCGTCGGGACTAAAAAGCCGAGGGTATGTTTTTAACAGTGGTATTACTTTTAGTCGGCATCGCGCTTGTATTGCTCGGTGCCGACAAGTTGACGGACGGGGCGACCGGTTTGGCGCGGCGGGTGAACGTGACTGAAATGGTGATAGGCTTGACGGTAGTGGCCTTTGGGACGTCGTTGCCGGAGTTTGTGACCAGTTTTATGTCGGCGTTGAAAGGAAGCAGTGAGATTTCTATCGGTAATATAGTGGGAAGCAACACATTTAATGTATTGATGATTGTAGGGTGTTCGGCTTTGGTCAGTCCCATTGTCATTAGCAAGTCTACTATTCACAAAGACATTCCGTTTGCTATTTTAGCCACGTTGTCCCTTATAGTCGTATCATTGGATGCGGTGTTGGACGGCGGGCAATTTGAGAATCTGATTTCGCGTACCGACGGATTGATGCTGTTAGGTCTCTTTGCCGTATTTATGTTCTATACGTTTTCCATCGCCCGTAACAAAGACGGTGCGGGCGAGCAGCCGCAGGCCTTGCAAATAGCTCCGATGTCCTACGGTCGTATATTCCTTTATGTCATATTGGGATTGGCCGGTCTTGTGTTCGGAGGAAACTTATTTGTGGATGCGGCTACAGAGATTGCGCTTAGTATGGGAGTAAGCGAAACGGTAGTGGGTTTGACTTTGGTGGCTGCCGGAACGTCGTTACCGGAACTTGCCACTTCTATCGTGGCAGCCAGGAAGGGAAGTTCTGCCATTGCAATAGGGAATGTTGTGGGAAGCAATATCTTCAATATTTTCTTTGTAATGGGCTTTTGCGCGACCGTATCTCCGATGCCTGTGGGGAGTATTTCGTATTTCGATTTAGGGCTTATGCTTTTAAGTATCCTGATTCTCTGGTGTTTCTCTTACACAAAACGGACGATTGAGCGTTGGGAGGGTGGAGTCATGGCGGCAGTTTATTTGGTTTATCTTGCTTATCTGATTCATCAGGCATAGAGGAAAGAAGAAACTTTTGTGAGTTTTATTGGAAAAAAGTGCTCCAAAGGCTTGCAAGTTTAAAGAAAAGGAGCTACCTTTGCATCGCAATTGAGGAAAACACCTGCTGAAAGGTAGGGAAATCCGAGGAAGCAAGGAAGTTTGGGTGAGTGGCTGAAACCACCAGTTTGCTAAACTGACGTGCGGGTTACCGTACCGGGGGTTCGAATCCCCCAGCTTCCGCTCAAAGGCGTCTTCGTCTAGCGGCTAGGACACATGCCTCTCACGCATGCAACACGGGTTCGATTCCCGTAGACGCTACAAATTGAAAATCAAGCGGTTATCTATAAGGATAGCCGCTTTTTTTGTGTTGTTTTTGGTGGGTATATTAGCCAAAAAACGGCATAAAACAGCATAAAACGGCTCATGTTTTTGCACATCCTTTGCACATCCTTTGCACAAAAGTGGCTATATTTGCACGAGAAAACCAATCGGTTAGCCTTTTTTCAGAGGCATTAAAAAACAAATATATGAATAATATATCGTTTTATTTGGATAAAAGAAGGAAAAAAGATGATGGAGTATACCCTATACGCATATACCTTTGTCATCGTAAAGCAATATTCGTTTCCACGGGGCTTTCGGCACATGAGGACGAATGGGAAGGAAAATATATTTCTGCGAAAGCAAGGAATGCAAGGGCGCGTAACTCAATGCTGCGGAATATACTTGATAGGGTGGAAACATTGGTTATTTCGCTTTCAAAGGACAAGAAGCTTCCTTTTATGAGTGACAAGGAACTTGCCGCGGTCATAAGGGAAGAAATATCAGGCGAACCTGCCAAAAAAGAAACGTTCGTGGACTTCATCGGGAGGTATGCGGTAAAGCAAAAAAAGGAGAATACAAAGACTGTTTACCTTTCTACTAAAGAAAAAGTATTCCAATATGATGGGAACGCTACATTTCAAACCATTGATTTGAATTGGTTGGAAGGTTTTGATTCATGGATGGAAGGGAACGGCCTGTCTGTAAATTCGAGATCAATACACCTTCGTAACATACGTACGGTCTTTAATGAGGCAATAGACAACGGAGAGACATCATTCTATCCGTTCCGGAAATTCAAGATAAGGAAGGAAGAGACCCGCAAACGTTCCCTTTCGGTGGATGACCTTAGGGTTATTAGGAATTACCAGGGTGAAGATTTTATAAAGGAGTACCAAGACATGTTCATGCTCATGTTTTACCTTATTGGTGTAAATAGCATAGACTTGTATAAGGCGGCCCCGGACAGCATAGTGGACGGGAGGTTTGAGTATAAGCGTTCAAAGACCGGAAGGTTGTTTTCAATCAAGGTGGAGCCGGAAGCCATGGAAATCATAGAACGTTATAAAGGGAAGGAGCACCTGTTGTATGTGGAGGACCTTAAAGATTATCGTACTTATACCTATGCCATGTGCCGTGGGCTGAAGAAGCTTGGGGAGGTTGAGGTAAAAGGAAGGGGAGGGAAGAAAGAGAGGAAGCCGCTATTCCCGGACATTTCTACGTATTGGGCGCGACATACATGGGCCACGATAGCCGCGTCATTAGACATTCCTAAAGAAACGATTTCGGCTGCGCTTGGCCATGAAATAGGGAGCAGGGTGACATCCATTTATATAGATTTCGACCAAAAGAAAGTAGACGAGGCCAACCGGAAAGTTATGGATTATGTCCTGTATGGAAAGGAGTGACGAAAAACATCTGTATTTATGTTGCAAGACAATGGATAATAAACTATATTTGCAGTATGAGAAAAGAGTTTGGCAAGTGGTTAATGGATATAGCAAAGTATATCACCACGGCAGTAGTATTAACTTCCATTTTCGGAGAAGTAGAACAAAAATGGATTATTTATGCAGGAGGGTTCACCTCTATATTATTAACACTCGGATTCGGTTTATATCTTGTCCGGGATAAAAAAGAAAGGAAGTAATTATGTACGCACTATTGACATTTGGTTTTATATCTGCAATTGCCATTGTTGGAGGTACTTATTTTTGGTTGCAGGACAGAAAAGAAGCACATAAGAAGTCGATATAATGGAAGCCGTTTTTTGTATTGTCTGCAATAGGTTTGCCTTGCGTGGTGTTCTTGGTTTGGTGTCTTATCCCACCTGGTAAACGGTGGCTAAAGGCCAACCACATGATTTGACGGATTCTTTTATATGTGATTGTAGTTGCCAGGGGAGCTGTTAAAGCTTCCCTGTCTTGTAGTCAGTATTTTGCCCGTTTTATCCTTGCAATCGTTCTTTTGAGTTCATTGGCAAGTTTCTCCGCATTCTCGATTTCGTGCGTCAGTTCGCTCTTTGGAATCCAAATCTTGTCCAACATGTCCCCGTCCCCGGTGCAAAGCCAAGTGATGTTCAGTTCCGGGTATTTTGAATGTATTCTCGATATGATGTCAGTCCCCATGGTCCCCGGCCTTCCTTTTGTAGCCGTATTGGCGATATACTTGTTCGACAGCCCGCATGTCTTTTCAAACTGGCTGGTTCCGGTTATCATTTTATTCTGTTTCAGGTAAAGCACGAATTGCCTTAACCTGTCAATAGCCCTTTCTTGCTTTGTTATCATATTCTATTTGGTATTTGATATTTGTTCTAATCATTTAAAAGTTCACTTTTCCATGAGTTGCTGCCTGTATTTGTTGTATCTGATTCAGTCATATTCCTATTTATATCTACTTTTTTTATAACTTTGTTGTGTGGTTTGTAAACAACATAAAACTTATGATAGTAAACATTGCACTAATAACAGGTATGATCGTCAATATATATCTTGTCTATCAGCAGGATAAACTTATGAAAGAGCACGAAAAAACAGTAGAGGAATTCAAAAAGCTATTAGAACGTTAAGTCCAACGCTTGTGTTCTTTCCCTTCCATAGCCAAAATCATCATCCCAAATGAACTTGACTATGGGTGATTTGATGTGTCCTTTATATAATGTCATTACTATATCGAAATGGCCTCCCTTGTTAAGAAGCGGATAAGAATCGCTTTCTTTCCTCAGCGTAACACCTGACTTTTCTTTGTCAATATCATCCGAAACTATCCTTATATTACGAGCAGTCCCTTCACCATTATTAAAGACTCTCATCCTCCAACCATTGTTCCCCGTCCTGAAAGCATTAGCACATATAAGAGCCTGCTTTTCTTTTTCTTCATTTCTTCTATTCTGCGACAAAGTGTACTCGTTAATTTGAATTTGTTGCTTTTTCAATTTCTTTCCGTTGCACCAACTATGTATTCCTGACCCAATTGCAACTAAAAGGCTTGCCAATGATATAATATCCGATGTTTCCATATTATTACCTATTTAGTATTTATATTCTTGCTTTGGATTCTTTCTGATGGGGCATAGGGCTATGGATTTATTTAGTTGTATGATTTCTTATAAAATCCAATATATATTCTATCCCATTCGCATTTATCTTTTCCATGTCTTCTGTAATTTGTTGGAATTTATACTTCTTTATTCCATTAATTATTTCTTTTTCTTCTTGCTCAATAAGTGATATAGCCCATTCTATACTCCTAATTAAAAAATTATCTTCTTTATTTTTATTTGCTATTATGGCTACATTACAAAAACTAATAAATGCCAATGGGTAATTTTTATTCCTCATGTTTTCCAATGCCATTTGATACATATCGTTTAACATTTCTTTATCTCGTTCCTTTTGGATTTGTTTATCAACATACGATTTGCAATCTTTACACTTTTCATCAACCATTTCCTTCAATTCTGCCAATTCATTTTGTAAAGCAGAATTTTTATCTGTGAACTTATCTATTGCATTATCAAGCAGTTTCTTATTTTGCTCATCAATATCTCTTTTCAAATTGAAAGACTGGTATATTTGCACACCAACAAATACCGCAACAAACAATGAAAGGACTCCTGCTATTGCACCGAGATAGTCTATTTCAAAACTTGTGCGATAATTGTATCTTAACATTACCACAAGTGATAATATTAAAGCTATTCCGCTTGCTATTGAAGCAAAACAAACGTGAGTATATAAATTGCGTTCTCTTTCTTCGGTCATAGTTAAATCGTATAATCCTTTTTAGCTATCAATCGCTTATACAGATTATTTTTTCATCGTCATATATAGGCGTTTGTCGATTGGGTAATATTTTGGTTGTAATTAAGAAAGATTCTATTTACTAAATTTCAAATTCATTTAAATTACCTCATTAAAAAGGTTTATTATCTACTTCAAAGTTTTTTTTAATGCATTTATTTCCATTCTCTTCAAGGTTCTCAAAACGGGAATACTCTCCACAGAACTTCAGCAAAACATTTGCTATTACACCATTACGGTTCTTGGCTATAATAAATTCAGCTATGCCATGTAGGTCTCGTCCTTTTTCATCTTGATAAATATGGAAATACTCGGGGCGGTGAATGAAACAAACCATGTCGCAATCATCACAAATAGTACCACTATCTCTTAAATCTGTTAATTGGGGACATAGAGAATCATAACCTACTCTTTTTTCAATATCCCTATTAAGTTGTGATGTAATTATAATTGGTATATTAAGTTCTTTGGCTAGACTTTTTAATCTTCTTGTGAAATAATTTAATTCCAAGTATCTATTCTCTGTGTATTTGACATTATTATAAAGCAATTGAAGATAATCTATAAAGATTAATTTTACTCCATTCTTTTCAACGTTTTCTTTGGCTTTTTGACAAAGTTTTTCAATAGTTAAATTAGGTGAAGCATCTATGTACAAAGGCGCATCTTCGATTTTTTTTCTTTTATTTTCAAGTTTTGTCCATTCATAAGGTGCAAGAAGTCCGCTTCTTAACTTCTCTCCATGAATTTCACAAACATTGGACATCAATCGATTCACTAAATATACCTCATTCATTTCAAGTGAGAAAATGGACACAGGAAAATTCATGTCAATTGCTATGTTCTTTACCATGGAAAGCACAAAGGCAGTTTTCCCCATAGCAGGACGAGCCCCTATAGCTATCAATTCTCCATTTTGCCATCCGGAAGTTATTCTATCTAATTTTTCAAAACCACTCGGTATTCCACTTATCCCATCTGTACGCGAAGATGCGTTATACAAAAATTCTAACGCTTCCGGTAATATATCACTTACAATTTTAATATTGTCCATCCTACTTATTTAATATTTGGATAACCTTATCTTTCAATCCCATTTTGATAAATTCATCATCATCAACATCAAGTTCGACAACTACCTTTGTAGACCTTTTTTGTTTGTCTAATAAACTTTGCAGACGTTGAATCTCTTTTTCATAGAAATCCTTATCTTCATGTCGTATTTCTGATTCATCAGCCCAAAATATACTTGTTGAAACTCCAAGAACCTTTGCAAGATTCTCAATTGTACTAACTTTAATATCTGAACCATTGAGAGCGTTATCAAGCGTTGTTCTTGATATTCCTGCTAATTCAGAAATTTGTAGCTTGCCCAATTTACTTTCAGATACAAGCCTGTTTAATAAGCTAAAATTCATACGCTTGCAGATTTTATTGTACAATAAACTTTATTCTCTTCAAAAATAATGTGCAATAAACTTGCATTTATGTTCATTAAACACTACCTTTGCACTATAAAGTTATAAATAAAACGCAAATAACATTGCATAATAAAGAAATAAATATGGAGAAAGAAGTAGAAAAAAAGCCGATTGGTCCGACATTGAAGAGAATGCAAGTGGGGGACAAGGAAACGTTTCCGGTTTGGAGGGCATTATCCGTACGCTCAACTATTGGTCAGATACAAACAGTTACGGACATGCGGTTTTCAACCCGTTCGGAGTACCCTGATTTTATTGTGACGCGGAAACAGTAAGGCTATGGCAAAGAAAATGTTTAATTAAAATCGAATAAGTTATGAATACATTGATTATTACTATTGTTATTGGAGTTATATCCTTTTTAGCTTTCAAGTATTTTACAGGGAAGAATAAGACCCACGATGAAAAATCAGGGCTGGAAAAAATTAGTAGCACAATCGTAAAGAAGGCTTCAATGGGACTTGAAGAGGTCGCGGACGGGATACGAGACACGGAAACGGTGAAGAAGGAATTGCTCAAATCCATAGAGAACAATATCAAGAAGTTGCGCACACAATATACCGAACACTTTGAGAATCTGATACGGTCTCGGGAAACTTACATCAAGATGAATAATTCTTCATCGTTACGCGTGATTTCTATTACGGAAAGGATACGTGAATTGAAAGGAGAACATGCCAAATCGAATAATCCAGAAAAGAAAGCAAAGGCAGATGGTCTGATACGTGTCCTGATAGAGGCAAAACGTATTCAAGAGAAAAGTGGGAAAAACCTTTCCGAAGTGAAAGAAAAGATAGAAAAGTCAAAGAATGATTATGAGATAGCAATCATGCGCATGGAAGAAAAGAGAGCGGAAGTCACGGCCATCATGTGCAACAGTGTCATATCACCCACTTATCTGCGCGACCTTGAAAGGGAATTGAAAGAGAAAGTGGACGACAACCGTTTCAAAAATGAATCCGCCAATATCATTGACGATGTAGATGACGAAACCCACGAAATATCGGACGACGAGGTTCAAAAGATGTACGAATCAATTTAATAAGTGTTATGGATGAACTGGAGTTAAGCTATTCGGAGGAGTGTGCAATAAGTAATGAAATTCACAATATTGTGGATGGATTTACGGAAAACGACTTTGAAATAGAATTTAGGGAGACTCGTGCTATAATCGAAAAAATAGAACGTATTTGCACTCCGGATGTCGAATCCCAGATAATTGGGCGTTCCACAAATAGGAAGCACCCATGTTGGAAAGACCCTGACCTGAACATTATCCTGCCATACATCGTGGATATTCTTTATCCAGATGTTAGTGACTACGACAGGAAAATGGAATTAGTTCGTATGATTTCAGATTCATGTATTGAGGAACATTATGATGAAGCAAAAAGGATATACGAGGAACAAGTGGGAAGTATTAGAATTTCTACTGGTGCTTTATTTAGTTTCTAAAGTAGGTAACTGAAAACATAGGAGAGAAAACTATGAATACGGGATTCATCTTATTGTTCATCGCATGGGCGATAAGTACGGTGTATAACATCTTCCTGTTGTGGTACTTGCAGAAGCATATTTGGAGAAAAGATAAACAGATTGAGGAACTTTAAAAAACTAAGGCAATGGAAGAGAAAGGAAAACCTATTGAAATAGGAATTGCGATAAGGACCTATTCGTTTGAGAATTGTTCTCCCGATACCATTAAGGATTTTATAAGAAGTAACATTAAGGTAGGGGACTTAATAGGTGTTTTTACACAGAGCTGCTACAAGCGAGGTGTGGTAAATTCGATAGATGAGAAGCATATTATTATTTATAATGAAACCTTTTGTGCCTATTATGGGGATATAATAGGCATTGAGATATATAATAGAAAAGGCATGAAAGAGAAAGAATGCACATGTCCGATATTCCGGGCGTTGAAAAAGAAAGGGCTTCGTTGGAATTCCGAAACGGGGGTGATAGAAGTCAATAGACTTTGGAGGGCAAGATTGGGAGAAATTTATTTTTTCATAAATTCCAATGGAGAATTATATCCCGAAAAAGAGCTCAATAATAAAATAGATAATATGCGTTGGAAAATAGGTAATTATTTCAGTACAGAAAATGAAGCCCAAAAATACGCCGACGAGTTCAAAAGGATGTTGAAAGGAAGAACTTTAGACAAGGAGGAATGAGTATGAAAATGTTATTTAGAATATGGCTTAGAAAAAAGATAATAACCCTATCAGGTTCATCAAAATACATGGAAGAAAAATTCCATTGGATATATGATGCACCAGTCATACAATGGAGAGATAGGCTTTGGTGTCTTGAAAAAAGCACATCTCTGTTGGAAGCAAAGGAGTTATTCCTCCTTCTCCACAAGTACAGTAATGGCTAACACGGGGTATTCACCGCCTCCTATGATTTTATGTGTAAACGAAGTGGATATAATCTGTTTTATCGTCCACCCGCTTTCATTGATTTCCTGTGTGAGTTCATCTAAATTGAAAGAGTAATGGTCAATTACCGTGAATCTTCTCGTTACTGTAAATATTCGCTGTGTCATGATAATATGATTTTGAAATTGGCGATACAAAGTTAATAAAAAAGCGATAGCCCGACAACTCACAAGGTGATTTTGAAATTGGCGTTTTGATGTTCACCTGTTGGGTTTCGCTTTAAAAAGAGTTCTTTGACTTGTTGTTGGTGCAAAAGTAAATGAGACATAAAAGGAGCGTCTTTCGCCACTCCCAGGGTTTTTAACCTCTGCGAATCCGAACGGTAGTGCGTACGGAAGTCCTCACAGTAGTTCTAACCCTCACGGTAACTTTTGCCATGGCGTGAATTATTTAAGTTAATACTTGGATAATCTCAGCCTTATCCTTTAGGCGAATGCCATTAAGGTAAGATGGTTTTCAGGATAACAGGCAAAAGTTACTTTTAATCTTATTCGGCTTTGATGGTGATGGGCTTTCCGCAGTGTGGGCACGAAATAACACCGGATGCTCCATTTACATCTTTTGGAGAAGCAAATAGTTGCCATAAAGGTACATCTAACTTTGAAGCAATTCTTTGGGCTGTTTCAACAAGCATTTTACCTTGTATTTGCTTACTTAATGCCTGCCTGCTTATTTCAAGCATGTCAGCAAGTTCTTGTACGGTAATACCTTTCTCTTTTAATATTTCTTTTATCCGTGTCATGACTGCAATTTTTTGCAAAGATAAACCATTCTTAGCGATGTAAACAGAATTATTTACTAATAAAGGTTAATAGGAAATATATTTATTTCCAATAATTTGTTTTATGACAATAAAACTATTTACTTTGTACCAACAAACAAAAACTCACAGAAAGGCGTGAAGCTACCAATCGAATTGGCCTGTGGGTGCACAAAATCCAGTTCTTTGACATATTGCGAACATCAGCCATGCCGGAATGTTGGCGAGCGGAAACGCGGAGAAACCACCCAAGCGGAAGGCTGAAAGAGAAAGCGGACAGCGGGATTTCACCTTATCCCATCAAGTATATCGCATTGGGGCGCGAGCACGCTACCGCCGAAACTCATGATACATATAATCCACCGCAAAAGGCGTGATGCCGTCAATCGGATTGGCGCGGTGGAACACAGCAAATTAAGTTCATAACAACAGATTATAAAGTTTTCGTAATGAAACGGAATAGCTATCGTCAGAAGTATGAAGAAGATGGTCAAACAAATCTTCAAGGGAATCCCACTTGCGCATGTCCCCAAAATGGAGGATTATCTTCCAAAGATGATTGTTCTCTTCAAAAAACGGAAGAATTGTCGCGGATAGATTTGAGTAAATTTCCCGTTGGTACACGGGTTGTTCGAGTGTCGCCATATTTGACTTTAGATATTCCCGACAGTTTTTTTTGAGCAGAACCAAGGTTCTCATGAAGACAGAGGATTACATAATCTTTATACGAAAGAAGGCTATCTATCCGAAGAACATCGCAAAGAACAATTAGCCTTTTTAAATGGGCGATCGCCGAAAGGTCGCAAATAGCTTCCTCAAACCGGAAGTGCGCCTTTCAAACCAATCTCCTCCGGTAAAATTCCGGTATGCGGAAACGCTAAATACCTATTGTAGGGTTGAGGAGAACTAAAACTTAAAAGCTAAAATTATGGCACAAAGAAGAATTATGAAAGTCGAGCCGGTTCAAAAGAAATGGCTCTCGATGCAGGAAGCAATGGCTTATCTTGGATGTAGTGAAAGATTCCTTCGTGAATTGAAAAACAATGCCGAAGTGAAATTTGCCAAGAGGGGACGGATGATATGGTATGAGTTACAAAGTTTAGACCGTTTTTTCGAGCGTAACCGTATAATATAAATGGATCGTCATGAAAAAGGTTTTTTACATACTATGTTCTTTGGGCATTGTATATGCTTTCATGCGTGCCGGGTATTCCGACATGGTTTCACAGGTAATATATACCATGCCGGAAGATATTTACGAAGACATCGTGGACAGCCTTCGTATGCAAGGGCATGAGCCTACCGACGAGATGATAGCGGATTTTTATATTGATAACTATTAAAAATGATATGAAAGAAATAAAACTACAGTCCATCTCGATACTCAATTTTAAGGGTATCAGAAACTTGGAAATCACATTTAACACAGAAGGTATGACAACCATTTCCGGAAGGAATGCCACAGGAAAGTCAACGGTACGTGATGCCTTTTTATGGTTAATGTTCGACAAAAACTCCTCTGGTGATAAAGAGTTCGGAATAAAGACGAATGATGAAAACGGGAATCCTATTCCACAAATTCCACACGAGGTTTCTGCTGTGGTTCTTATGTGCGAAGAAGGGAGAGTGACATCTGTAAGGCTTCGCAAATGCCTTGTGGAAAAATGGGTAAAGAAATCCGGAGAAATGGAAAAAAGGTATTCCGGGAACACTACGGAATATTATGTCAATGATGTCCCTAAAAAGGCGAGCGAATATAATTCCTACATCAAGGAACTTTGCGATGAGACTGTTTTCCGTACGATAACAAGTCCTTCCTACCTCCCAGAGATGAACCGCGACAAACTCCGTACGTTCCTGTTTTCAATGGCCGGTGAACTTTCAGATGCCGACATAGCATCGGGGGATAGCGAACTTGAAAGGCTTATGGGGTTGATTTCCGGAAAATCCATTGACGGCCTTAAAGAACAAATCCGTAACGAGAAATCCCGTATAAAAAAGGAAATAGATGATATTCCCTCACGAATAGAGGAATGCTACCGGATGATGCCTGAAAATAAAGATTGGGAGGCTATACAGGCCGAAATAGATTCGCACAAGGTGAAAGTCGCTGATATAGAATCCCAGATTGAAGACGTTTCAAAGGCCATGAATGCCGAAAACGAACATCGCATGAGGCTGTCATCCGAACTTTCCGGGAAAAAGATGGAATATTCCCGCCTTTCTGATGAAATCACGCAAAAGGGCATGAAGGAATATTATGATAAATTGAACAATAAACGCGAGATCCATTCTTCCGTGGAGCGGATAGAATCCGAAATTCAAGGATTCAATGCCCAGATTAAGAATTTGGAACGGGAAAAGGAAAGTTTGGAGGGCTATGTATCTTCCAAGAATGAAGAAATTTCCGTACTTCGCAGGGAATGGAATGAAATCAATTCACAAAATATCCTATTCAACGAGGATGATTTTGTTTGCCCTACCTGTAAAAGGTTGCTTGACACCGAGGATATAGAAGAAAGGAAATCCGAAATGATTTCTAATTTCAATAAAAGAAAGGCGGAGGAACTTTCGGCCAACCAGAAAAAAGGAATGGAGATAAAGTCCGCCATAGAGGAGTCGGAAAAGAGAATTTCGTTGCTATCCATACAAATAAAAAATATAAAAGAAAAGGTAGGGGATGCAGAAAACAAAAAGAACGTGATAACGGGAAATCCTCTTTACTCCGCGCCTGTTGAACAACCGGACGTATCCTCATTATTAGCCGGAAGTTTGGTATTGTCTTCAATACAAACCGAAATAGACAACCTGGAATGCCAGTTGGAACAACCCGTTTCCATCCCCCAAACGGACGAGTTGAAACAGGAAAGACAAGAACTGCAATCCTTGATATCCACGCTTGAATACCAATTAAGTCGGCGTGAACTGATAAAAATGTTGGAGACGCGCATACACGAACTCAACAACCGGCTTCGTGACCTGTCGCAACTTTTAGCCGAAAAAGAACAGACGGAAAGTTGGATAGACAAGTTCAACAAACGCAAGGTTGATATGGTTGAGGAGCGTATCAATTCCATGTTTTCCATGGTGAAATGGAAAATGTACAACCACCTGATAAACGGAGGCGAGGAACCAACCTGCGTTCCCATTATAGGCAATGCGGAATACCGCGATGCGAATGCAGCCGGAAAGTTAAACGGCGGGCTGGATATCATCAATGCCGTATGCCAGTATTACGGCGTATACGCTCCCATATTTATCGACAACGCGGAGGGGGTAAATAACATCCTCCCAACACATTCACAAATGATAAGGCTGGTCGTAACCTGCGAACCAAAACTGACTGTAAGTTATGAATAATAAATCAAATCTTTAAAATTATGTCTGAACAATCAACGAATGCTGCACGGCAGCAACCTAAGAACCTTCCTTTGTTGCAAAAAGACGTTACCGATAGTGTGATGATGAGGGTAAAAGAATTGGAAGAGACCGGAGGTCTTATGTTCCCGGCTAACTACTCGGCAGCAAACCAAATCAAGGCGGCATGGTTCGTCCTTCAGGAAACTAAGGATAGAAACGGAAAACCCGCATTGGAAGTATGTAACAAGTCAAGTATAGCCAATGCCGTTCTTGACATGGTTATACAAGGTCTTTCTGTCAGCAAAAAACAAGGTTATTTTATTGTTTATGGTGATAAATTGGAGTTCCAACGCTCTTATTTCGGCACAGTTGCATTGGCAAGGCTGTGCGGTATGAAGGGGATTCCTGTGGCAAACATCATTTACGAGGGTGATGAATTTATACATCGTATAGACGTGGAAACAGGTTTGGTTTACATAGTAAAGCATGAGCAGAAGTTTGACAACATTGATATCTCAAAAATAAAAGGTGCTTATGCCATAGTTACACAGCCGGATGGCCAAAAGCAAGTTACAATCATGTCAATTTCGCAAATCAAGTCGGCATGGGGACAGGGGGCTACAAAAGGAAGCTCTCCTGCACACAAGAACTTTACGGACGAAATGGCTAAAAAAACGGTTATAGGACGTGCTTGCAAGATGATTATCAATTCCTCTGACGATGCATACCTTTTTGAAGGTAAGAATGACGAATTCGATAAACCGGATTCGTTGGAAATCCGCGAATCTTTAAAAAACAGGAAGAAAGAGGATGTGGGTGAACTCGATGATTATGAGGATGTATCAGATATTAATCAGGTTGCAGTAAATCCCACCAAGATACAGGAAAATATAGGTCAGGAACCATCGGGAGAACTTCCTTTGGGAGAGAATCCCCCTTATTGATAATGATGCAGTTGAAGGTGATAGGCTCGGATTCACACGGGAATTCTTATATTCTCGAAACGGAATCCGAAGCCCTTCTTATTGAAGCCGGATGCAGTTTTCTGAAAATAAAGGAAGCGATAGGGTATAATATACGTAAAATATGTGCATGTATCGTTTCCCATGCGCACGGAGACCATGCCGGATATACGGAGGAGATCAAGAAGTCCGGAATCCCAGTTCTTGGAAATGGACAGGTGAATCCGACGAAGGAGCTGCTTCATGGTCGTGGTTACAAGTCTGGAGGATTCAGAATACTTCCTCTTTCGGTGGAACATGACGTGCCCTGTTTTGCTTATGTTGTGGAACATCCTGAAATGGGGAAATTATTATTTGTAACAGACACTATGGATTTCAATTACCGTATAAGTTCACTTAACCATATCCTCATCGAAGCCAATTACAGTGATGAGCAATTGGAAATAAATATAGAATCAGGTCTTCTTCCTATTTCGTTGCGAAACCGTATAATATTATCCCACATGGAGATAGGAACAACTGTGGATGTCTTGAGTTCTATGGATTTGTCACAAGTGACAGACATAGTACTCATCCATCTGTCATCAGGAAACGGTGATGCAGTGAATTTTATAGATAAGGTACAAGGTGCCACGGGAAAGCCTGTAACGGTTGCTGTACCCGGTTTAACGATGAATCTGAATAAAAAAACATATTAAAAATGGAATATCAAGGAAAAGTAATAGCCGTACTTCCGCTTAAAAGTGGTACTTCTAAAAGTGGAAAGGAATGGACCACGCAAGACTTTGTAATCGAGACGCTGGAACAATATCCCAAAAGAGCTTGTTTTGCCTTGTTCGGGAAAGAACGCATAGAACAGCACAATGTGCAGGTCGGTCAAGAATTGAAGATTTCTTTCGACATTGATGCAAAGGAGTGGAATGGTAAATGGTTTAATTCGTTGAACGCATGGAAAGTGGAAGTAATAGGAGCACCTATTTCACAACCATCGTCAACCTTGCCGGTTACATCCCCATCATCCAATGCGAGCCCGGATGGGAATGATGATTTGCCGTTTTAAAACAGTGAAAATATAAATCCCTAAATAAAAAATGGAAGTAAGCATGACAGATTTGAAGTGCATGGCTCGTTTGCTTGAAGCCAATGCCTTTCTGATACGGAAGTATTCGCGAAATTCACGCGAGCTTGACAAGGCACGACAATCCTCAAAGCTTGCGAAGAAATTGATAAAACTATTAGAAAATGGAAAGTAACATATCAAAAGACCACATCGCGCTTGAAGCGATGAAGGTGTTAATGGAAAAGGGCGTGCATGAACGCCTGACACTGAAAAATATGATAAAAAGATTTCTGGGTATTCCCCACCGATCGTTTACAATCTATAATGAAAGGGAATTGGCAGAAATATCGTACAAAATCGCCGATGCGATGATAGCCGAAAGGGAGAAAGGAGGCAAGCAATGAACGAATGGTTTGAATGCAGCGTAAGATATGAAAAGACGCTTGAAAATGGAATGCAGAAATATGTGAGTGAGCCTTACTTGGTGGAAGCCATGAGCTTCACCGAAGCCGAACAGCGGTTCATCGAGGAGATACAGCCGTTCATGGCCGGTGAATACGAAGTCAAGGCCGTGGCCAAACGGAAAATCAGCGAGCTTTTTGAAGACGACAAAGAGCTTGCCGACAAATGGTTTAAATGTAAGGTCGCATTCGTCACGTTGGATGAAAGGAGTGGCATTGAAAAGCGTAAAATGCAAACCATTATGGTACAAGCCTCCGGCTTGTGGGATGCCGTGAAGCGTTTGGACAAAGTGATGGGATGTACCATGGCCGACTACGAGATTGCATCTGTCAGCGAAACAGCCATCATGGACGTGTTCCACTACAAGGAGAAGGAGGCATCCCATGGAGAATGATTTCATTCCGGATTGGTGGATACCGGAATAAATAGAAAACAAAAAACGAATTAAAAAAAAATATGGAAAAGAATGATATTTTGAATAGCGATTGTTATGTCCGCAGAAGTGCCGCGGGAAACCCGAATACGCCTTCCGGCACGTTGGTTGAGCTTGCCAAGGATAGCGATTGGACTGTCCGCAGTAGTGCCGCAGGAAACCCGAACACACCTGTCAACACGTTGGTTGAGCTTGCCAAGGATAGCGATTGGGCTGTCCGCAGTAGTGCCGCAGTAAACCCGAATACTCCTGTCGGCACGTTGGTTGAGCTTGCCAAGGATAGCGATTGTTATGTCCGCAGAAATGCCGCAGGAAACCCGAACACACCTTCCGGCACGTTGGTTGAGCTTGCCAAGGATAGCGATTGTGATGTCCGCAGAAATGCCGCAGGAAACCCGAACACACCTGGATATAAACCAATAGAAGATGAATTTATCGTATCCGAAACATACGTGGCAATCAAAGGAACAAACCACATCTGGTACAAACACAACTATCCCAATGTCGATCCATTCTATACTTGTGGGTGTTTTTGTGGTTCCCGTAAGATATTGCTTTCACGTATTTATTCCATAGACCAAAGTGAGGATCCTGCTATAAGAATGAGGATATTGATGGCATTGGACAAAAAGTTTAAGGAGGTTTTTGGAAGATAAATTCAAAAACCACCAGTCCGGATAGTACGAGTATTCCCCGAGGCCGTTCGTCCACATGGAAGGATATTACCATACGGTAAAGAAGCCGGTTCGATTCCGGCACGGCCTCCGCTATAGTTATACTTATTTGGATTAGGTATTAGTTAAAACAACGCCCTTCCGGTCTGTGAGGATAGGACGGGCCAAACGGTACCGTGGCGGAATTGGTAGACGCTAAAGTTAATTCCTTATAGAGTGGTTGAATGAAGGTTATCGTAAAATAAACTGAACTAGCCAAAGGAAATGTAACGGGTAATGCCGAATGTCACCGCAACGTGATTATAATAAACTATCAGGTGCAAGTCCTGAAAAAACTCCACTCATGCAGGTTCAAGTCCTGCCGGTTACCACGAACTAAAATTATAATTTAATGAATGAAATACTAACAGGTAAGATTTGCCCTTATTGTGGCAAGCCTACCGAATACGTAGACAGTTCCGTTATATACGGACGTTCCTATGGCATGATTTACCTCTGCCGTGATTGCAAGGCATACGTTGGTGTCCACAAGGGCACGGACCAAGCATTAGGACGTCTGGCAAATGCGGAACTTAGGGAAGCCAAGAAAGAAGCCCACTTCTATTTTGACCAGATAGCCAAGACAAACCTTATAAACAAGATTTGGAAGAAAAATATACCCAACACATCTAACAGAAATAAAGCCTACCTATGGCTATCCAATCAACTGGATATACCACGTGAGCTTTGTCATATCGGAATGTTTGATGTGGAGGATTGCAAACGAGTTGTTGAACTGTGTAAACCAATAATAGAAAGATATGGAAAATAAAGCAGTAGCATTTATAAAATCAAACGAATGGTTTAAGTCCACTATGGTAGGGCATGGCACACATAACGGTTATGTGGCTGTTCCTCCAGGTAACAAATATCATAGAATGTCTTATTTTGATATTGATGATATAAGTGTACATGGAGGCATCACATTTTCAGAACCGGTAATGAGCGGTGAAGAATCTATCGGAAGCAAAAGGAAAATTAATCCCAAGTATGTCGGAAAAAGAAATCCTATATTGGATGATGCGGAATTTATCACCGACAATACAGAAATAGGTGATGATTGGTGGATATTCGGATTCGATACATTTCATCATGGTGATGATGAATATAATTGGGACAAACAAATCGTCATACAAGAAACAATGTGTTTAATGGAACAATTATGCCATACTACATAAAAAGAAAACTAAAGAATAAAGATAAGCCCTTGCCTTTATTCGACAAGGCGGGCATCAAGATAAAGAAGAAGCCGGATTTGGTAGCCAAACTCGACAAGGTTTTCAGCCGTTATATCCGGCTTCGTGATTGTATGCCGAACGGCTATTTCCGTTGCATCTCGTGTGGTCAGATAAAGCCATACGAGCAGGCTGATTGTGGCCATTACATAAACAGGCAGCACATGAGTACACGGTTTGACGAAATGAACTGTAACGCCCAATGCCGGAAGTGCAATCGCTTCATGGAGGGTAATATGCAGGGATACCGTCAAGGACTTATTGCCAAATATGGCGAAAAGCGCGTCCTTATACTGGAATCCATGAAGAATAAAATGCGCAAGTATGCTGATTTTGAATTAATCGAACTCACGAAGTATTACAAGGCTTTGGGGGATAAACTAAGTAAGGAGAAAGGAATATGAGTTATGTATTACGTGATTACCAGCAGCAGGCCAGTGATGCTGCCGTTTCCTTCTTCAACAACAAGGCGAAGAAGAACAACGCCATCATGGTGCTGCCCACCGGCGCGGGAAAATCGCTTGTGATAGCCGACATAGCGGCAAGGCTCAACGGACATACGCTGGTGTTCCAGCCCTCGAAAGAGATTTTGGAACAAAACTACCTGAAGCTATGTTCGTATGGCGTTCTTGATTGTTCCATCTATTCTGCATCGTCCGGGCGAAAGGAGATTTCAAGAATAACCTTTGCCACCATAGGCAGCGTGGTGAACCATCCTGAACTTTTTCAGCACTTTCAGAATATAATCATAGATGAATGTTTTACTGGTGAGACAGAGATTCTCACAGAAAAAGGATTTGTAAGGTTTGACAAATTAAATTCTGATTTAAAAGTTGCTGAGTTTAACAATGGGGTTATTTCTTTCGTACATCCACTAAGACATATAAAACGATTGCATGACGGTGAAATAGTGTCTTTTCATATTAAGAACGGTATTGATGTACCGATGACAAACGGTCACATGCAAGTCTTTTGGAAAGAAGGAATAGGTTTCTTTAAAGAAAGGATTTCCGAAGCATATTTTGGCAATAGAAGAAAAATTCCTGTATCTGGTACGTGTGATATAGTTTCAGATGATTTGAGTGATTTGGAAAGGCTATATATAGCAGTACAGGCAGATGGAAGCATACATAAATGTTATGAGGATTATGTTACTATATCATTTACCCTAAAAAAGGATCGAAAAATAAAGCGGCTAATTCTCCTTTGCAGCTCTGTTAATATACCAATTAGTGAAGTCAAGTGTAATCATGGTAGACGATTTATGGTGAAAATGCCTAAAGGTACGACAAAAGATATAACAAATCATATTTGTTTTCCAATGTCTTCTAAAAAAGCCATGCAGATTATTGAAGAGTGTGTTTTATGGGATGGTTCTGTTATAAATGATAAAGGGCTATACTACTACTCTTCTACAGACAAGAAACAGGTGGACTTTTATAATGCCGTAGCAGTAATTTCTGGTAATAGCTGCTATGTTTCACAGCAGGATGATAATCGAAGCAAAAATCACATGCCTATATATCGATTATTCATTCGTACAAAAACACAGTTGAAAGATACTCAACAAATGAAAACGCAACCAGATTATTACAACGGTTACGTTTATTGTGTAGAGGTTCCTTCTGGAGCTATTGTAGTCAGACATAAAGGGTTTACTTTCATATCTGGGAATTGTCATTTGGTGAATCCCAAAGAAGGGATGTACAAATCATTCCTTTCGATTCTGAAATGCAAAGTACTTGGTTTGACCGCTACACCATATAGACTTTCTTCAAGCCGTGATTTCGGCTCTATGTTAAAGTTCATCACCCGTACACGTCCATGTATCTTTTCGGAAGTCATTTATCAGGTACAGATTTCTACTTTGCTCGATATGGGCTATCTGGCGAAACTGGACTACTACGCCATGAATCCTATCGGATGGAACGAACTCAACCTGAAAGTGAACACCACCGGCGCCGACTATACCGATAAATCGGTAATCAGAGAATATGAACGGATAGACTTTTACGGTTATCTTGTCCATATTGTCCAAAGGCTTATGAACCCGAAGAGTGGAGTGAGGCGCAAAGGCATATTGGTATTCACCCGTTTCCTGAAAGAGGCCGAACGGCTCACATGGAGTATTCCGGGCACGGCCATCGTTTCTGGCGAAACACCGAAAAAAGAACGTGAAAGGGTTCTCGAAGCGTTCAAGGCCGGCGAAATACCTGTCGTGGCCAATGTGGGCGTATTGACCACCGGATTTGACTATCCAGAACTTGATACAATTGTTATGGCACGCCCCACAATGTCTTTGGCACTGTGGTATCAGATAGTCGGACGCGCCATCCGTCCCCATCCAAGTAAGAAAGCAGGTTGGATTGTTGATTTATGCGGAAACATTAAGCGTTTCGGGGAAGTCAAGGATTTGCGCCTTGTGGACGGAGGCAACGGAAAGTGGGCTGTGTATTCTGGTTACAGGCTATTAACCAATGTGAGATTTTAAATCAACTAAAACAATGGCACAAAAAACAAAAAAGTCTTTTGTCTTTAATATTGCATGGCAAGAGGTGTTGATGGGTTATCCATCGGAGGTCAGACTTGAGGTGTACGATGCAATCATAGAATATGTAGCATCGGGGACAATCTCGGAGCTGAAACCGTTGGCTAAGATGGCATTCTCCTTTATTAAGAAGGAAGTAGATAAAAATAAGTTGAAAGAACCCCCAAGTGGCGAAAATCATTGGAATTGGAAAGGAGGTATTACGGATGATAATCATAAGCAAAGAGAGTCAAGTGAATACAAACATTGGCGAAAAAATGTGTTCAGAAGAGACAATTATACATGTAGGCACTGCGGTAAATATGGCGGGAAGTTGAATGCACATCATGTCAAGCCTTTTTCTACATATCCAGATTTAAGATTTAATGTAAACAATGGTGTAACCCTTTGCAGGGAATGCCATATCCAATTACATAAACTTGAAAGAGGGTGGATTAAATATTATGAGAAATAGTTTTGTTTTTTACGGTAGCTGGTGGGAGGCAATCAAGAATCTGCCGAGAGATGTTCAGGGAGACGTGCTCACAGCCATAATAGAGTATGGCTTAACAGGAGAAACTACTGGACAACTGAAGCCGATTGCGAAAGCTATGCTTGCTATGGCTAAATCACAGATAGATATTAATAATCAGAGGTTTGAGAACGGCAAAAAGGGAGGCAGGCCGAACCAAGTGGAAACCAAAGAGAAACCAAAAGGTAACCAAACCGGAACCAAAGTCGAACCTAATGTAAATGATAATGTAAATGATAATAATTATCCCCCCATAAGCCCCCCTAAAGGTGGGCAGGATTTAAATCCGGATGAAGATACACTTTCGGAAAGGGAGGCTGAATTGAATGCGCGGGAACAGGAACTACTAAAGCGAGAGGCGGCATTAAAGGCCAAAGAGGGCACAAAGCTACCGGACACAAGTTTTGTGTCGGATGATTTCAAGGACATATTTGAGACATGGCTAAAATACAAGCAGGAAAAACGTGAAAGCTACAAATCGAAAAAGTCCTTGCAAGCATGCTATAAAAAACTTCTCACGTTAAGTGGAAACGACCCTGATACAGCCCGTAATGTGGTTGAGCAGTCAATGGCCAACAACTGGTCAGGCTTATTTGGATTAACAGGAAACAATCATGGAACAGCAAATCGGAGCAATTATACAAGCAAGCAAGAAGCAAACGCCTACGCTCTTGAACGTTTGCAACAACATAAGCTTGACCTCGAAGCGGGCTTGGCTGACCAAGTGGAAAGGCCGTTCTGAGATAGTGGACGCATTTTCTCCGATGCAATGGGGATATGCCGCCGGTAATCCAGAAAAGGCGTATATGGCAGATTGTCCCACACTATTGCAGCTTGACGCGCTTTATGGGGGAGGTACTTCCGCCTATTGGGTAGACACACAGGTGTCCGCCCTGTTCGGCTCTTCCAGCAGCCGTGAAAAGGGCGTTGTGGACGGTATAGGCATATTCTGCCAGTCGTTTTCATCGCAAATATCCGGATTCAAGCTGTCCGAAGTCATGCTGTTCTTCGCACGCTACAAGGCAGGCCGGTACGATAACTCATACGGCGCATTTGATTCCCGGCGTATAGGTAACGCTTTCTTCAAGGAGTTTGTTCCTGAACGCAACAAGGAGCTTGATTTAATCAACCGCAACAAGCTTGCTGAAGAAATCGAGCGCAGGAGATTTGTCCCGCCGAAAGGGCATACAAGCTTATCATTAGTGCAAGAACTTCGCCGACGTGCCGCCGATGGCGACAAAGAAGCCCTCAGACAACTCACTCCACCATGAAACTGACGATTTACTGGGTAACGAAAGACGAATCCATACGCGCCCGTATCAGGAAGCGTTTCGGCATCCCTTGGGGCATGACCGTCAACAAGGAAACTCATGTCGAAATACGGGATGAGGATATGGATTTGTTGAGAGAAACGGAAAAAAGAGGATTCATTCAGATTAGATTCAAAAAACGATGAAAACAAAACACATAAACCATTGGACGCCGGCCGAACTTCATTTTCTGGAAAAGAACTACGGCTTCATGCCCACACACGATATTGCCGTGTATTTGTCCCGGCATTCACTCAGTTCCATCTACCAGAAGGCATCCGCTTACGGCCTGACACAGAAATATCCGGAAGCCAAAGAATACCATTCCCCAAAATTCCGTAACATGACTGTCATGGAACAAGCTTATGAGATGGGGATGTCGTATTCGGCAGTGTGGGCTAACCGCAGGAAAAAAGTGGTATGACAATTTATTTTGAATAAGAAAATGATAGAATTATGCCAATAAGTGAAGTATATAACACGGACTGCATGGAATACATGAAATCTATTCCTGACAAGTTCTTTGATTTAGCCATCGTTGATCCTCCTTATGGGATTAATGCCCCGAATATGAATATGGGTACTAACATGAACCGTAAACATGGAGGTTATAATGGTGAAAGCGTTGCGCAGAGATTGAAGAAGGGACGTTTGAATAGGGGTGCCGGAAAGTTAAAAAGCCGGGCATTAAACATGATGTCATGTGATTGGGATTTTTCTCCCCCTCCCAAAGAGTATTTTGACGAATTGTTCAGGGTCAGCCGGAACCAGATAATATGGGGAGGCAATTACTTCAATTTACCACCGAGCCGTGGAATTGTCTGTTGGGATAAGATGCAACCGTGGGAAAACTTCTCCCAAGTTGAATTGGCATGGACATCTTTCGATTGTCCGGCTTCCCTCATCCGGCTATCTAATACCGGTGGGGCTAACAAAGAAACAAAGATTCATCCGACACAGAAGCCAGTTACATTATATCACTTCTTGCTGAAAAAGTTCGCTCGTTCCGGTAATAGGCTCCTTGACACTCATTTGGGTAGCGGGAGCAGCCGGATAGCCGCTTACAAAATGGGCTTTGATTTTTGGGGAACCGAGATAGACAAAGAATATTTCGATGCGCAGGAAAAACGCTTTCGAGAAGAATGTCTGGGCGAAGTGAGACTGAAAAACGGCGATGTATATGTACAAAAAGAACTGTTTGAATTATGAATTTAGATAAAAAGATAGACTATTCCATTGCTTTGTTGCGCAAGGCTGAATCCATGGCCTTGCGTTTAGACCCCGAAAATGGGTTCTATTTGGCTTTCTCCGGTGGAAAGGATAGTCAAGCCCTTTACCACATCGCGCAAATGTCCGGTGTGAAGTTTAAAGCACACATGAATCTGACCAGCGTAGACCCTCCGGAGGTCATACGTTTCGTCAGGCGGCAATATCCGGACGTGGAACTTATCAAACCAAAGATGAGTATTTACGAAATGGCAAAAAAGAAACATATATTGCCCACAAGGACTTTACGTTGGTGTTGTGCCGAATATAAGGAGTTTTCAGGTTCCGGAAAAGTAACCCTGATAGGCATACGCAAGCAGGAAAGTTCAATACGGAACAAAAGAAACGAGGTAGAATTGTACAATCATAAATTCAGTGGTACATTCGACCAATGGGAAGAACACGAAGAAACGATGGTGACTTGTGTAGGAGGAAGGGACAAGATATTAGTTTCACCCATCATCTACTGGACGGAGCGTGATGTGTGGCAGTTCTTAAATGATGTAGTAAAAGTCCCACACTGTGAACTATACGACCAAGGATATAAGCGTATCGGCTGTATTCTTTGCCCGATGTCAAGTTACCGCCAAAAGGTGAAGGACATGCAAAGATACCCGCACGCCAAAAGGAATTGGATTAAGGCTATTCAGTGGTTGATTGACAATGGTTATATCAATCATAACTTCTCCGATGCCGAGTTCGGATTCAACTGGTGGATAAGTGGCAAGTCTTTTGAGAAGTTCTATGCCGATGAAGTGTTACAACAGAAGATTGATTTTGATGTTTAACCTTTCCAATCTTGCAAGGATAGGAAGAAATTAGAATAAGGCTATTGGATTCTGCAATAATTACACATTTACGAGAACAAACAAAATTGATTTGAATATGGAACAAAAACTAAAAGAAGCAATGACCGGATTAATGGTAACTCTCGGCACGGATGCCGAAAGAAAGTTTGCATGGTGTCTTAGAAAAGTAGATGGGAAGGATGTTATTTTTATCCACAAGAGAGAAAATGGGATGTCTGGATTTAACGACAAGGATTACATCACGGCATTCCCGGTGGAAAGGATATTAAGTTGTTTAAAGTTACTGCCATGAAAAAAGAAGATATTGAAAAAGCGGCGGCAATATATACCGCCCAATCAGATGCCTGCGATTATGCAGAAGTAAGAGATGTAAAACGTGCTTTTGCTGATGGTGCCAACTGGTACATCAACTCCGTGTGGCACGACGCAAGCGAACGACCCAAAGACAGGAACGCCCAATGCCTCGTAGAGGTAAAATCAGGAGGTAGTAGTTTTTTTCTCCTCAGTCAATTTTATCACAGTGGCGGATTCTCATTTATGTACGGAATAAGTGACATACAACCGAAGCGTTGGGCATACATCAAAGACTTAATACCTAATAGGGAGGAGTGAGTTATGACAGAACAAACAGAAAAACAAGTAAGAAATGAAGCGAGATCCATGTGTAAAGCATGGGGAATTTCCGATAAGAATTGTCAAGAAGCCTATATGTTGGGATATGTACAAGGAGCATTTAAATATATAACCCTTACTTGGCATGATATGAAGTCCGAAGAACCACAGGTTCACGGAGAATATGAGAATGACCGTTACCCGCAAATACCCTGTCTTGTACAGGGGCAATTAAGTACGGGCTATGGATATGGCATACGTTATTGGAATTGCACGGAGAAGGTATGGGATGATGAAGAATGTGATGATTACGAGTGTGATAAAAGCGCAATAGAGAAATGGGCTTATTTAGATGATTTGTTACCAAACAAGGAGGAGTGAGAAATGTTAGACATACTGAATTTTATATTCCAAGACTTTTGGCACTGGCTCGGTACGGTAATACTCATCATTTGTATTCCCTTTCCATTTAGCCATAATAGTTTCATTAATATCAAAAATAAAAACAAGGAGGATTAACCCATGAACTTGAACGAACTGAGAGACCGTGCCTACAAGACCGCCTGCAAACACGGCTGGCACGAAGAAGAATATAGTAATGAACACTTCCTCTGCTTGGTAATCTCAGAGCTGATGGAAGCCGTGGAAGCTGACAGGAAAAGAATGCACGCATTCAGGACACCATTTGAAGATTTTACATGTCGTTTCACGACAGACCCGGAGCATGCCTTCAAGGTCGCCTTTGACGAATACATCAAAGATTCCGTGGAGGACGAACTTGCCGATGCCGTGATACGCTGCCTTGACTTGGCAGGATTGAGGCAATATGGTTTGTCTGAGACATACGACTTTATGGACTATTTTGGAAGTTTGAAACAGGGCGTTATGTTTTCGGAAATGTGCTATTACCTTACCAAAATAATCACGGCAGGGCAAGATA
>OGPX01000694.1_pt1 | contig 25825 bp, 18 predicted proteins | sample 1553101 | NCBI WGS metagenome assembly OGPX01 (sample SAMEA2579964, study PRJEB22360) | human gut metagenome | biome: human gut; feature: human-associated habitat; material: faeces | place: Denmark | collected 2008/2010
CTATTGCTAATATCACAATCTCACAGTAAAATATAATAATCGAAAACGATCCTGCACCATGTTATTCATCAGAAATTTCCGGTTTGCACAGATTTACCGGGAATAAACAGAAAGAGACCAGCATGAAGGAAATATAACATTTAATTCTGCAATACAAGGATTTATCTGCGCCGTTTCAGTCCGTGTTCCTTATAATACCTGTCTTTATCCTCATACATCAGGCGCTCCGATTCGTTTAAAAGCAGATCAATATCCTTAGGACCGTGTTCTTTCCATATCATGCCAACCGCCATCGTAACCTGATGTTCTTTCATATCCATGCGCAGTTTCTCAACGTGTTCCCTCAGGTCTTTTTCCTCAATTCCAAGACAAAGTACTAAAAATTCATCGCCGCCGATCCGATACAGACCATACCCCTTAAATACACCCGCTAAGCACTCACATGCCCTGATGATCAACCGGTCTCCGGCTTCATGCCCCTGCTCATCATTGACCTTTTTCAACCCTGTGATATCGCAGTACACTACACCGATCTGTTCCCCATTCCACTCATGCTCCACAAACCAGTCGACCGCATAACGATTGCCAAACTGAGTGAGCTGGTCACGATAACTCATGCGTTCTAACTGACGGAGCAGATTTCTTCTCCGAATGGAGGAAACAATAAAAGATCCCATGATATGAAGCATATCGGAAACATAATCTAATGATTCTGCCGGTGGATTATCCACTCCGTAAAATCCAATGATCTTTTTCTCCCAATAAAGTGGAACAACCACCAGTGAATGGATATCCTGACGTTTCAGATTCTTATACTGTTCCGAATCTTCCTCTCTGATGTTCTCCAGATTTTCAATTACAATGTTTTTATCTTCTTGAAAATTCCGATACCAGTTGGCACATAATTCTGGTGGAAGGTTCTGTAAATTATCTTTCTCCGGCTTGATTCCATTTGCAACCCACTCGTAAGTGTTGTCATCGTACCCATTCTCATTATGCTCAAAAATATATGTTCTCTCTCCATCTAATGCCTTTCCTATATATTCCAGAATGATGTCCAGCGATTTATCCGCAGAAGATGTTCCAAGGGCAAGACGCAGTCCCTCATTAACGATTTTTTCCAGTTTTTCGTAGCGGCGTACCACATTTTTCTGATGTTCCTGAGAACTTATATTCAGAGCAATCTCTATTCTATATCGTCTGCCATTGTCCTCCACAACAGTATCCTTAATTTTAAAGTATTTATTTAAAAGCGGGTTAAAATACCGCCACTCCTTAAACTGTCCCTCCTGCAGTTCATCATTATTGCAGATCGTACAGGGCAGGCTTGAATTCTGAAGCAATTCATAACATTTTTTGCCGGCAAGTTCTTCTTTTGAATGTATCCCATAAGTATCTCTCATCTTTTTATTCATATAAACCAGTTCATGGGTATCCGCATCTGCAACATAAACATATTCATTCATATTTTCAAAAAAATTCCAGATTCTTTCCATACCATTCCCCATTTCGTGCTTTTTTATAAAAACAATATTCTCATTCCTGACAAGCCTGAATACAAACTTATTATCTATTATAACTCAAAATTCGACAATATACAGTATATTTTTTCATTTAACCAGAAAAAGGAAGTATGAAAAATAAAAAATCATTTTTCACACCCCCTTTTCTCATTCAGGGCGACAGAAAGGAACCCAAAACATTCATTTTATTGATTTATCCAAGGATCTCTGCTAAATCTGCTTCCGGTGTCGTAATCGGTGCGATTCCATAATTATCTACCAGATAATTCAAGATATTTGGTGAAATAAATGCCGGCAGTGTCGGTCCCAGTTTTATATTTTTGATACCAAGGTGGAGCAGTGTCAATAAAATGCAGACTGCTTTCTGTTCGTACCAGGAAAGCACCATGGAAAGCGGCAGCTCATTCACGCCACAGTCAAATGCCTCCGCAAGTGCCACTGCGACACGGATCGCACTGTAGGCATCGTTGCACTGTCCCATATCAAGGATTCTCGGCAGTCCACCGATCGTTCCAAGGTCAAGATCATTGAAACGGTATTTTCCACATGCAAGTGTTAAGATCATGGTATCCTTTGGCGTCTGTTTTACAAACTCTGTATAATAATTTCTTCCCACACGGGCGCCATCACAGCCTCCTACCAGGAAGAAATGGCGGATATCACCGGATTTTACGGCTGCGATCACCTGATCTGCCACGCCGAGTACCGTTCCGTGTCCAAATCCTGTCATGACCTTTGTTCCACCGTTGATTCCGGTAAATGCAGTATCCTCTTTGTAACCGCCAAGCTCTAACGCTTTTTCGATGACCGGTGTAAAATCCTTATCCTCTCCGATGTGAACCATTTCAGGATAAGATACTACCTCCGTTGTAAACACGCGGTCCGCATAACTCTCTTTGACCGGCATCAGACAGTTTGTCGTATAAAGAACCGGTGCAGGGATATTTGCAAACTCCTTCTGCTGATTCTGCCATGCGGTACCAAAGTTGCCTTTTAAATGTGGGTATTTCTTTAATTCCGGGTAGGCATGTGCCGGCAGCATCTCGCCGTGGGTATAAATGTTGATTCCCTTATCTTTTGTCTGCTCTAACAACAGTTTTAAGTCATAAAGGTCATGACCGGTAATGACGATAAACGGTCCCTTTTCCACCATCAGAGGAACTTCCGTCGGTACCGGGGTTCCAAAAGTTTCTGTGTTGGCACGGTCTAACATTTCCATGCAGGTAAGGTTTACTTTTCCTGTCTCAAGCACGAGTGGAAGCAGATCTTCCATCTCGAAATCTTCTCCGACTGCAAATAATGCACGGTAGAAAAAGTCGTTTACTTCCTCATTTGTATAGCCGAGTACCATGGCATGATAAGCGTATGCTGCCATACCGCGGATTCCGAATAAGATCAGGGATTTTAAGGAACGGATATCCTCATCTGCCTCCCACATCCGCTTCATATCATAATCGCTGGTATTGCCGCACGGTGACATGCAGGCTGCACATCCCGGCACCACTCTTCCTTTTTCTTCCCGGACACGGGCGATCATCTCACGCAGTGTCTCATCATTAAAATTCACATTCGTGATCGTTGTGAATAAACCTTCTATTATAATGTGGTCTGTCTGCTCTGTCTTTGGATTATTCATGCAGGCATGTGCAAGTCCCACAAGTGCTCCTGTCAGTTCATCCTGTAAATCCGCTGTCACGCTTTTCTTTCCACACACGCCGGCTGCCCCTGTACATCCACTGCATCCCGCTGTCTGCTCACACTGAAAACAAAACATATGATTCTCCCTTCTACTATCCTTCTTTTTAATCTAAAATTTTTCCGTCAATTGAGATCGTTACAACATTCCATGGAATGAATTTTCCACTGTTCTTTAATGCGGTCACTGCTGCATGTTCCAGTCCGCCACAGCAAGGCACTTCCATTCGAACGACCGTCACGCTCTTGATATCATTATTTCTGATGATCTCCGTCAGCTTCTCACTGTAATCCACGTCATCTAATTTCGGGCATCCGATCAGTGTCACTTTTCCACGGATAAAATTCTGGTGGAAACTGCCGTATGCGTATGCGGTACAGTCTGCCGCGATCAGAAGTTTTGCCCCGTCAAAATAAGGCGCATTGACCGGTGCAAGTTTGATCTGTACCGGCCACTGCCGCAATTCGGAGCTGACCGGTAAACCTGCATTCTGATTTTCTTCTGCAGGTTTTCTTTCAAGCTGACGCATTCTTGAACCCGGGCATCCGCCAACCGGTGTCTGTCCCATTGCCTGCATTTTTTTCTTTTTATTTTCCTGTACGGCTGCCTCATCATAAGCTGCTGCCTCACGCTCGATAAAAGAGATCGCTCCGACCGGACAGTTTGGCAGACAGTCGCCAAGTCCGTCACAGTAATCATCACGGAGCAGTTTTGCTTTTCCGTCCACAATGCCGATCGCGCCCTCGTGGCATGCCTCCGCACAAATTCCACAACCGTTACATTTTTCTTCGTCTATCTGGATCACTCTGCGTACCATATGAATTCCTCCTGTTTTCCGCTTCCATTTTCTTTTTCTTTCGTTCTGTTCACAGGTTACTGTTCACAGATTCAGGCTACTCATCCTGTCATCTGTGCCCTTGACATTACTCGTACACTATACTAGAATTTTTTTCAAAAGTATGTTGTCATAACAACATTTTTAAAAATTTTTGAAAAAAGAAGGTTTTCTTTTATGGATTATCAGTTTTTAAGTCAGACAATGCTGTTTTCGGGCGAATCGCCGGAAGAAATCAAAGAAATGCTCTCCTGCCTCGGTGCAGTCACAAGAAGCTACGGAAAAGGTGAGATCATCTATCATGCCGGAGAATGCGTACATTCGATGGGACTGGTGCTCTCCGGAAATGTTCAGATTGAAAGTGATGATGTCTGGGGAAATCACAGTGTACTAGATGACATAACTCCCGGCTTTTTCTTCGCCGAAACTTATGCGAGTCTGTCAAAAGAACCTCTGATGGTCAATGTGGTCTCTGCGGCTGCAAAGACCGAAGTGTTATTTTTAAATATAGGACGGCTGCTTACCACCTGCACAAACAGCTGCACACATCACAACCGCCTGATCCACAATTTGTTTTTTATTTCGGCACGGAAAAATCTGCTGCTTTCGCGCAGAATCTTCCACACCACACCAAAGTCAATCCGCGGGCGGCTGCTCTCTTATCTGTCTGCGCAGTCTGCTGCCGCAAACAGTCTTGATTTTACAATTCCGTTTAACAGACAGCAGCTCGCAGACTACCTGAATGTAGACCGCAGTGCACTTTCTGCAGAACTCTCAAAAATGCAGCGGGAGGGTCTCCTTACAACGGAGCGCAATCATTTTACCCTCTGCGAAGATCCTTTAGAATCTTAAACCATATGTACGCAGTACCAGTCTTCATCCACCTGTCTCACTTCTTCTCCGACAGAAACGATCGGATGATCCATATCGTTTAATGGGATATATTCCACGCACCCTTCCCTGCCGTCTGACATGATGACCTGCTGTTGTCTGTATACTTTTACCATATTTTTGATAAATATATTGAGAAGATTCTGGTCAATTCCTTTGCTGCCCTCGGTTACAAACCATTGCAGTACATCAAACGGAATCTTCTCTTTTTTGTAACTGCGTGCAGAAAGCATCGCATCATAAATATCAGAAATCGTTGTAATCCTTGCAAAATAAGAAATAGATTCTGCCTTTAAGCCGTCCGGATAACCTTTTCCATCCAGCTTTTCATGATGCCAGCGTACTGCATAGCGTACATCCTCGCTGATATCATCCCCAAGCAGTTCAAAAGAATATAGCGGATGTCTTTTCATAACCTCAAATTCTTCCGGTGTCAGTTTCCGCGGTGCATTTAATATTTCTTCCGGGATCTTCGTCTTTCCGATATCATGAAGCACACCTGTTAAAATCAGACTCCGGATATCTTTTTCATCGAGTCCTAACCACTGTCCCATGATCCCGTTTAAAAGTGCAACGTTTAGGGAATGTCTCTGTAATGCCTCGTCAACCGGTCTTGGCACGGTAATACACTGGAAAATCTCCCCGGCATCCACGGATACCATTCTGCCATATACTTTCTCCATCATGCCTTCCACTTCAGCATGATTGACAAACATCGCATTTTTACTCATCTGAAGCACATGGTCGATGCCTTTGCGCAGTTCTGTATACCCGGTCCTGTTTTCCAACATTTTCTGCTGTATTTCAGCCGGACGGTCTTTTCCCTTCATGATATACTCATAAGATCCGCGGAATGTCGTAATATAATTGTTGCCATCACTGAAATTGATCAGTTTATCAAGTTTGCTTTTCGTGATAACTTCTCCGCTTGGCACTAAAAGTACGCTTCCATTATAATTGTAAAGATTATCTGATAAAACAAGTCCCTCCCACAAATACTCCATCGGTACTTTTTCGAGACGTTCTGTTTTTTCGTATTTTGCCATAACCGGTACTAGACCTCCTTGTCAACCTTGATTCCTTTTAAATCTGCCTCTAAAACCTTCATGCTGCTTTTAATGTCATCAAGTCCCTGCTCCACACTGTTCATCTGCTTATGTTCTGTCGTGAGTGTCAGCATCTCATCTAACTTCATATCCGGTGCCTCATGTCTCTGCTGTTTTTCCTTTGCACGGTCCACAGCCTCTTTGGTGCCCTCGATCAGAGCTTTTTCTACCGCACGTTTTTCCTCTAAGGCATCTAAACGTTCCTGACGCTTTTCTTTTTCGTCTGCGACATCCTTTGCATCCTCTTTTGCCTCTTCCATCTTCTCATCAATGCCATCTTTCACATCAGAGACAAGCATGGAGACCACATCATCGTTTGCAGCATCCATGATAACATCGGCAGCATTTTTCGCATCCACCATTCCATGCGTCTTTAATTTTTCGATCATAATACGCTTCACATTGCCGACGGCAGCCTGCATTCCACTGGTTGTATCGCGGATCGTAACCTTTTCTTCTACCGCCTGGGCATGGATCTCAAGTGCCCGTTTCTGGTACTCTGTGAGTGGCTGCTTATCGATCTCATTTAACTTTTTCCACTCATCCCTAGTCAGTTTCTCACCCACACCGCGCCTGTATTCCTGTCTCTTTTCCAACAGGTTTAAATCCTGCTGTTCTTTGGAATCATCTGCTACGTTGCACTGTTCCTTCAATGTTTTTTCCTGGTCTTCATAACCGGCAAGTGCCTTCTTTGCCTCCGTCCGCTGTGCGTCTAATTCCGCATAGCGTTGTCTTTGCGATGCGACCGTTTTTTCCACAGCCTGGTCGTTATCCCACGCATCTTTCACCAGTTTTAAGGCACTTTTCTGTGCCATCTTTTTTCGCTGTTCGATCTGATTTTTTGTTGTCAGTACCGGACTTCCCGCAAAAAATGCGCTTTTTCCCTGTTTATTTGCCTGCTCTGCTTTGTGCCCTGCCGCTGTATTCTGTACATTTGAAAAACCGTTTGCATTGATCGATAAATTCATAAACTCATTCCCCATTTATTGCATCCGTGAAAATCGATTTCTTTATAAATGTATCGGCATTTTTTTCTGTCACATTAATCAGAAATCAGGATCTGCCGCACTTTTGCCAGATCCATCTGCATCAGCACATGATCTGCGTCCGGTTTCTTCTCTGTGTCCGGTGAAATATTTGAATGAATGTAGAATGTATGCAGTCCGACCTCTTTTGCTCCTTTGATATCACTGACCGCATCGTTTCCGATCATAATACTCTCTTCCGGCAAAATGTGATGTTTATCCAGCAAAAGATGAAAGAAACGCGTATCCGGCTTTTTCACTTTGCACGAGGATGACAGAAAGATATCATCAAAATAAGGCTCCAGTCCCAAAAGTTTCAATTCATACGCCGTAAAAATACGCTGTGCATTCGAAAGCAGATATACTTTTTTTCCTGTTTCACGCAATGCCGCAAGAAGTTCCTTTGCCCCGTCATAAAGTCTGATATATTCTGTGGAAAGGATCCGGAAAAACTGTCCAGCATGAATGGCAAGTTCTATATCTGCCTGTACCCCTTTTTTCTGAAACAATGCAAGAAAAACCTCCTCGATCTCGATCTCTGGATGTGCTTCATGTGCATCGTCTTTTTTCATGGCTGCATCAGGTCCCATCTCCTGCCGCAATGCATCCTCTTTCTGCCCCGTGAGGCACGCATACGCGTTTTTCAGTTCCTCTGCAGTATAAACCGCACCATAATAGCCGTAAAACTGCGCCAGTTTCTCCCAGAGTTCCGTTTTTTCTTCATCTGTGTGGATATCCACCAGAGTTCCATATAAATCAAATATGTAATTTTCGTATTTCATGTCAATCCTCTCTTTTGTACAAAAGTCTTATTTTTCACAAAATTCTTATTTTTTCATGCTGTTTTCCACTTTACACAGCTTTGCTGCACACAATCCTGTGCATTTTATAAAATTTAACATGTTTATCTGGGAAAATCAACCGGATACATCACGAATCACACGATCCTAAATTTTTTCTGAGACACAACAGGATCTTTTTTTCAAGCCTGCTGACCTGCACCTGTGTCATTCCCAGTTCTTTTGCCGTTTCACTCTGTGTCCTGTTTTCAAAATAACGGCACCGGATGAGATTCTGTTCCCGCTCATCCAGCAGTTCCATGAGCTGCTCGATCACCATCCGGTTTAATACTGCCTCTTTTTCCGGTTCATCCCTTCCGTTTTCTTCCTTTTCACACAACTGATCGACCATCAGTAACTCGTCCCCGTCTTTCTCATAGACCGGCTGATAGATGGATTCCACATCTCTTGCCGACTCCATTGCCATAATGATCTCACCGCTGCTCAACCCTGTCCGCTCTGCGATCTCAAGCAATCCCGGTTCTCTTCCAAGTTCCCCCCACAGTTCTTCCTTTGCCCTCCCTGCCTTATAAGCGTTTTCTTTTAATGTCCGGCTTACTTTTACCATACCGTCATCTCTTAAAAATCTGCGGATTTCCCCCATGATCACCGGAACTGCATAAGTGGAAAATGCAAGATTTAACGAAAGATCAAATTTATCAACCGCCTTCATCAATCCAATACATCCAATCTGAAACAATTCTTCCCTCTCATGTCCCCGGTGTTCAAACCGGTTTGCGATAGTATGTACCAGTCCCAGATTTCCTGCAATCAGCGTATCCCTTGCACCTTTATCTCCTCCATGTGCCTGCTGCATCAGTTCCTTAAAACCCTCCATATCAGACGCCCATCCCTGCACCGATCTTTTTTTTCATCGTAACAGTTGTTCCTTTTCCGGGTGCTGAATGCACCTCGACTTCATCCATAAATGCTTCCATAAAAGCAAATCCCATGCCGGAACGCTCCAGTTCCGGTCTCGTCGTAAAAAAAGGTTCCATGGCTTTTTGTACATCCGCAATCCCGTGACCATGATCTTTCACTGTGATCTCTGCATGGTTTCCGCACAGTTTACAGGACACCTCCACCTTCTCCTCCGGACTGTCATACCCGTGGATGATCGCATTTGTTACTGCCTCTGAAACTGCTGTCTTAATGTCAGAAATCTCATCCAGTGTCGGGTTTAATTCCGCCACAAACGCAGCCACCGCCATTCTGGCAAATCCTTCATTCACGGACCGCGCATCAAATTCCAGTTTCATTTCGTTTTCATTAATCTGATCTGCCTGCATATCGATTCTCCATTTCCTCTTTTTATTCTTATTTTCTTCCAAAATCCCACATATCCCATTTCTCTTACCGGACATTCCCTTGTCTGGTCTATTTCAACTGTTCGCGTAAATTCGCTGATTTCATCTTTTCCTGGCGGATATTCCCTGCCTGGCCCATTTCCAAGCCAATTACATGTGTCTATTTTTATACCGTATCGACCCGGATCAGCTTTTGCAGGCCTGACACCATAAAAATCTTTTTTACGCGCTCATTCATATTGGCTGCTGCCACTTCGCCGCCGGAAAACCCCATGCTCTTGCATCTTCCAATGATCACACCGATCCCGGAACTGTCCATAAACTCTGTTTCCCGAAAATCAAACACAAGCCGTCTGACATGATATGCCCCGATCAGAAAATCTGCCTCCATCTTAAGCCTGCCCGCCTCATGATGATCTAACTCTTTTGGCATCTGTATCGTCAGACATCCTTCTTTTAACTGATACTTTTCTTCCATAAATGCTCCTTTCCTGTTACTTTTTTAATTGGTTTAAAAGTCACCTTTTGCTTTCAATACCCTATGAATAAAAAAAGACGTCTAATATCACTTAGACGTCTTTTGTATCATCTTTATTTAATTTTTATAATGATTTTTACTCTTCAATATTGATGTAATTCTGTGCATTCGCCGCGCGCTCTGTACCCGGATACAGTTCTACGATCTTCTGATAGTAAGTCTTTGCCGTTTCAAGATCATTATTCTTACGGTAAGCCTGTGCTAAATAGTACAGTGCATATCCATCTTTGTAGGTTTCCTCCATGTCCACAACTTTTTGCAAGCTGGTGATGGATTCCTCAAATTTCTGACTGTTATAATCGCTGTATCCCTGATTATATAAGGACTCCAGATAATCAGCATTGACCTGCGCATTAATCGTCTCATAAACACTCTTTGCGCTGTCACTTAAGTATTCCTCATTGACATTGCCAAGCGCATTGCCTGCTGCCTCAATATCTCCATCCGAATAGGATGCATATGCGGATAATAACTGGTCATATGTGCTGATCTTATTCTCGGAACCTTCTGCGCTGTCCTTGACCTCAGTGATCTGGCTCGTCAGATCATCAATCTGCTTCTGCAGTGTACTGATCTCCTGATTCTTGGACGAAACAGTGTTATTCGCATCGAGCACCTGCGCTTTGGCATCATTCTGCACCTGACGGCGCACACCCGGTACAACCAGAAATCCGGTAATTGCCGCACCGATTGCGATACCGATGACCATATTAAGAATCGTACTCATTGCGGAATTGTCCTTTAAATACTTCGGCTGGATAATCGTCTCATTGCCGCTCTGGTAGGAAATCTGTTCCTCCTTCTGTTTCTTACCCGGCGTATTCTCCTTTAATCCTGCATTCACTTCTTTTAAATAACGAAGTGTGATCGTGTTATTTGCATCAATCTTTCCGGCGTTGCGCAAAGACTTCTTGGCAAGATCATATTTGCCCTCCTGAATATAGAGCAATGCTAAAAGCTGATGTCCACTGACTAATTTCGGGTTCAGTGACAGTACCTTTTTCAACTGGATAATCGCAAGATCACGGCTGTCCTGTCTGCAGTACAATAACGCCTGATTGTATTTTTTAATGGTCTGATTGATTGTCTCAAGTCTTGATCTGTTATTCTGTATTTCATCCAGATAACGGCTTGCGGCATTCTCAGCAGGCTGATAGTTCTTACTGATGACCCACTCTGTCAATGCCTCCACCACTTCGCCCATCTCAAAGTAGATGAGTCCCAGCAGATTTCTTGCATCTATATTTAATTTATTGAATTTCAGGCTTGTTTTCAAGCTTTCTATTGCTCCTGAAAGATCACGGACACTCGCCTTTGCCAGTGCATCATTGTAATATTCATTGGATGCCATGACAATTTTTTTATATATTTTTACATTTACGCCGCATTCAGGGCAGATATTTTCCCTTCCAAGCTTTGCTCCACAATTATAGCACTTCATTCTTTCCCTCACTTCATGAATTTACATTCGACTTTTCCAAAAGATGTCTTACATATTATGTTTTAACTCCTGCATCATCTCTTTTAAAACATCTGTCATATCTGTTAATTCATGATTATATATTGCCTGTTCTGCCTCTTCTACCTCTAAGCTCGGTTTAAAATTCTTTAATTCTTCTTCAAAATTAATCATAATCGACCTGTCCTTTTCTGCCATTTGTTTATGGCAAACATCTATTTTAAGATTCTTCTCTCCACCACATAATTAAGGGCAAAAAGAATCACCACTATATTATAATATAGTGGTGACAATAATCAAGTAAATTTATATTAAGTTTTTCGTAAAACTTCTGCCATATTCGACAGCAGTTTTATGAGCATTCTCTCGTCTTGATCTTATCCTGCAGCTTGTAAAACTCAGCTGCTTTTACATAATTCTGTACAAGCAGCTTGGTATCCTCGATCTGGATCACAGCTCCCGGATAAGTCCCCCGCAAAACGGTAACACATGCACCGCTCGCACTCTCGATCAGATTGCGCAGCTGCTTTGCCTCTTCTTTGCTGTGTGCTAATGTCGCAGTATCACGGATCTTGATACGGAGCAATGTCACTCGCCTCGGATCGTCTTTGTAGCTGACTCCACGCGCTTTTTCCAGCTCTTCAAACTTGCGCAGCCCCTCTTCAATCTGTGCCAATCCCTGACTCAACTCCTGAATCGTCTTTTCTAACTGTCTGAGTTTTGCATATCCTTCCGGACTTGCACCAGCCATAATAACGGTCTTTTTCTCGGCATCATTTCCTAATGTCGTAACCTCGATTCCACACACTCCATGTGTAAGGCCACCGATGATGCTTCCGCGTTTTCCATTCATGATGATCTTTCCAAAGCACTGTACCTGACAATCCATCAACACATCTGCACGGATATCGCCTGCACATTCAATACGGGTAAATTCAAAAAACTTTGCGGTAATACTGCCTTTTGTCTTTACTGATGCCTTATTTCCACCGAGCATTCCACTTCTTAAAATAATATCTTTCCCTGCCTCTAAAGTACATGCCTCGACGATTCCATCCACTGTGATCGTACCGCTTGCTTTTACTATAACGCCGCTTTCCACGCTTCCGTGGATCACAACATCACCATGAAAATCAATGTTGCCACTGGAAAGATCTGCATTGCCGGACAATTCATGTACCGGAAGGATCACAACCCTGTCATTCTGTGTCTCGATCTTACCACTCATCAGCGCAACATAGGTATTATCATCCTTGCGTTCAAATCCTTTTCCTTTCAGTGGAAGCTGTTCTCTTCCCCGCTTTGCAGGTATCGGCTTTCCAGTGACTGTCTTGCCGTCCATTCCCTCCACACAAGGATGGTACTCCGCGATCACCTGATCCTGCACCACAGACTCTATCGACTTTACAGACCAGTAATCCACGGTTCCATCCGGCCGCATCAACGGTTTTTTATCAAAGTTGCAGTTAAAATTGTAATCATAATAACCGTCTTTTCCGTCTACCGGCTCTGTTCCCTGCGCAACTAACGTCTCCACACCATATTTTTTTTCATCAATCAGCTCCGTCAACGCTGCTTCATCTATTCCGTACTTGACACCTCTGTCATCCAATGCTTTCTGCAATGATTCAATTGTATATTCTCCCCCATCGTCTGGTGTTATAAGCATAACATACGCTTCCATGCTATCTGCCGTCATCCGTACGATTGGTTTTTCTTCTGTTACCATAGGCGTGCTCCCCAATTCTTTCTGATGTATGTATACATAGTAACGTAGAATATTCCTTATCCTATATAATACTAGTACTTTTATGCTTTTTCAAGTAAATTCTTTAACACAACGCGTCCTTTTTGGTGCTATTTTACCAAAAAGAGCTATACAAGGCAGGCACCACTTTACCGGCTGACCAGTAAAGATGATACCCATCGTGCATAGCTCCTTCTTATTATATCATGAAGCAATGCTTCATGATCATGATCTACACGAGCTTCGCTCGGCAGTCTTATTATATCATGTGCAAAATCAGCACATGATACAATTCGCCGTTCTTGCGCTCATTATCTTGCAATTATTTTGACATCTGTGTCAAACGTTCTTTGACCTGCTCCATCATCTGTTCGTATCCGGCAAGTTTGTCCTTCTCTTCCTGCACTTTTGCTTCCGGTGCTTTGCTTAAGAATTTTTCATTCGAAAGCATTCCCTTAGAACGTGCAAGCTCTTTCTCTAAACGTGCCTGCTCTTTTAACAGACGCTCTTTTTCCTTCTCGAAATCAACCAGATCTTCTAATGGCAGATACAGTGTAGCGCCAGGGATCACAACAGATACTGCATCCTCCCCGATGCCTGTCTTATCCTGCTGCACCATGACCTCACTTGCTCCGGCAAGGTTTGCATAAGCCTCTTTGGTCAGTTCAAAGGAATCACGCAAAGCGGCATCTTCAGCAACAATAAAGATTTTCGCTTTTCTTGATGGCGGAACATCCATCTCTGTGCGCACATTACGGACACCTTTTACCAGATCCTTGCAGTGCTCTAACATTTCTTCCTCTGCCGGGAAATTCCAGTCAGCACGGTACTCCGGCCATTTTGCAAGCATGATCGTGTCTTCTTCCGGATGCAGTGTGCAGAAAATCTCTTCTGTGATAAACGGCATGAACGGATGAAGCAGTTTTAATGCCTCTGTCAGTACGGTCTTTAATGTCCAGAATGCTGCGTTTGCAGATGCCGGATCATTTTCTTTATTATAAGTACGAGTCTTAGTGATCTCAATGTACCAGTCACAGAATTCATCCCAGATGAAATCATAAACTTTCTGTACGGCGATTCCCATCTCGTACTTATCCATATTTTCTGTCACGTCTTTTGCAAGTGTGTTTACCTTGGATAAGATCCACTTATCTGCCGGTTTTAACTCACCCAGTGACGGCTCCTTGATCTCGCTTCCCTCAAGGTTCATCATGATGAAACGGGATGCATTCCATACTTTGTTGGCAAAATTTCTGGATGCCTCAACACGCTCCCAGTAGAAACGCATATCATTTCCCGGTGCATTTCCGGTGATCAGTGTCAGGCGGAGTGCATCTGCGCCGTATTTATCGATTACTTCGAGCGGATCAATACCGTTTCCTAAAGATTTACTCATCTTGCGTCCCTGGGAATCACGAACCAGTCCGTGGAACAATACGGTATGGAACGGTGCTTTGCCCATCTGCTCATAGCCGGAGAAAATCATACGGATGACCCAGAAGAAAATGATATCGTATCCGGTTACAAGTACATCGGTCGGATAGAAGTAATCCAGATCTTCTGTCTTATCCGGCCAGCCTAATGTGGAGAACGGCCAGAGTGCGGATGAGAACCAGGTATCTAAGGTATCCGGATCCTGCTCCATGTGGTCACATCCACATTTCGGACATTTCTCCGGTGCAGCCTTTGCTACCACCATCTCACCACAGTCCGGGCAGTAATAAGCCGGGATGCGGTGTCCCCACCAGAGCTGTCTGGAAATACACCAGTCACGGATATTGTCAGTCCAGTTAAAGTATGTTTTCTCCATACGTTTTGGAAGTAACTGGATGTCTCCGTTTTTCACTGCTTCCACAGCCGGTTTGATCAGTTCGTCCATCTTTACAAACCACTGCTGTTTTACCATCGGCTCAACGGTTGTGCCGCAGCGGTCATGGGTTCCTACGTTGTGGGAATGCGGCTCTACTTTTACAAGCAGTCCCTGTTTTTCAAGATCCTCCACCAGTGCTTTTCTGCACTCGTAGCGGTCCATGCCCTCATATTTTCCGGCATAATGGTTCATTGTTGCATCGTCGTTGATGACGGTGATCTCCTCTAAGTTGTGACGTTTTCCAACCTCAAAGTCGTTCGGGTCATGTGCCGGTGTGATCTTTACACATCCGGTTCCGAACTCTTTGTCAACATAAGCGTCTGCGATCACCGGGATCTCGCGGTCTGTCATCGGAAGTTTTAACATCTTTCCGACAATGTCTTTGTAGCGGTCGTCGTCCGGGTTCACTGCAACTGCAGTATCACCAAACAATGTCTCCGGTCTTGTCGTTGCGATCTCAACAAATCTTCCCTCTTCGCCGACAACCGGATAGTTGATGTGCCAGAAGAATCCGTCCTGCTCTTCGTGCTCTACCTCGGCATCTGAGATGGAAGTCTTACATACCGGACACCAGTTGACGATACGGGAACCTTTGTAGATCAGCCCTTTTTCATATAATTTTACAAATACCTCAAGTACTGCCTCAGAGCAGCCCTTGTCCATCGTAAAACGCTCTCTCTCCCAGTCTGCGGAAGATCCCATTTTCTTTAACTGGTTGATGATGCGGCTGCCGTACTCGTCACGCCACTCCCAGCATTTTTCTAAGAATCCTTCTCTTCCAAGATCACGCTTGTCGATGCCCTGTTTTTTCAGGTTCTCGATTACTTTCACTTCTGTTGCGATGGAAGCGTGGTCTGTACCCGGCTGCCATAATGCGTTGTAACCCTGCATTCTCTTATAACGTGTTAAAATATCCTGCATGGTGTTGTCGAGGGCATGTCCCATGTGAAGCTGTCCTGTGATGTTTGGCGGCGGCATCACGATGGTAAACGGCTTTTTGCTGCGGTCAACTTCGGCGTGGAAATAGCCGTTGTCTTCCCATTTTTTGTATAAACAGTCTTCAATGCTTTTTGGATCGTAGGTCTTTGCTAATTCTTTGCTGCAATTCTGACACATAATCTGTTCTCCTTTTTTAGTTCTGATAGATAGGCGGTTTTGATTCACAGGACATAATTTCCTATGAATTAAAAAAAGCCCTTCGTATTCCATACGGAATACAAAGGGCGAATATGATCGCGGTACCACCTTTGTTGGTGCTCATGTCCAGCCAGTTCCATATCTGACCGGTCATCCTGTAACGTGGATGAGTCGTGAATACCTGTGCATATCTGCAATGCCTGTTCTTATATCCTGTCATACAGCTATGCTTTCTCAGCATTCCGGTTCAAAAGCTACCTTCCACATATCTTTCTCTGGGATGTCTTTCAGCCGGTGAACTTCCCTCTCTGCAAAGAGTTTATGTGTACTCCTCTTTCTCACAACCTTTGTTTTTTGCTGTTTTTATCATACGAGGGGACGCGGGGTTTGTCAACTGTTTTTTTAGATCTCTTCCTCCACCATACTCTTGTTCCTCGTAAACAGATCATAGATACAAGGCACCACGATCAGTGTCAGCAGTGTTCCATATAACATACCTCCCTCAGTCACGATCGCCATCGGCTGCATCATCTCTGAACCGCTTCCAAGTCCCATCGCCATCGTGGACATTGCAAGGATCGTGGTCAGTGCCGTCATTAAGATCGGGCGCAGTCTCGTTCTTCCGGCTGTGACAATCGCCTCCTTTTTATCCATGCCCTCTCTTCTCAGCTGATTGATATAATCGACTAACACGATTCCGTTATTGACGATGACACCCGCTAACATGACAAATCCGATCATGGATACCACGCCGACTTCATTGTCTGTCACAAACAGAGCAAAGAAACCTCCCGTAAATGCAAGCGGAATCGTGAACATAATAATAAAAGGCGACAAAAATGACTGGAACTGTGCAACCATGATAAGATAAATAAATACCACCGCTAAGATCAGCATCAGATACAATTGGTTCATCGCATCCCGGATCGTCTCATCCTCCCCGGTCATGGAGATCTCATATCCATCCGGCAGCTTGATCTTATCTAATTCTTTCTGGATCTGGTTACTTACCAGCGTCACATTGTGATCTTCATCCACACCGGCTGTCACGCTGATATAGCGCGTCTGCGAGCTTCTGTTTATCACATTTAAGGACTCACCTTCCTCAAACTCTGCGATATCTTTCAGTGGAATATCTGTTGTCTCTCCGCTGATACGGTCTGTATAAGGAAATGTCAGCTTACGGATATCCCCTGGCGTGACATCCGCCTGTTCCCCACTCTGCACATATACTTTATAGTCTTTTAAATCCGTCGAGATCGTTGTGGATGACGTATTCGATGCAAGCTGTTTATAGACAAGCTGATACACCTGCGCTGTTGTCATGCCATATTTTGCAGCTTTTTCTTTGTCCACTTTTACCGTGAAAGACGGTGTCGTATCTCCAAGACCATCGTCCACATCTACAGTGCCCTCCGTCTTTTCCACGACTTCTGCGATCTGCCCTGCGAGTTTCTGCAGCTTATCTAAATCTTTTCCGCTGACCCGCACGGAAATACCGCTTCCGAAAAAGGAACTCATATCCGACGCAGAGCTGTCCGTATTCACGTCGCAGTCAAGATCCGCTGTAAGCGCCTGTATCGAGGCAGTGATCTCACTGCCAGTCGCCCCGGAATCATCGATGAGCACGTACATGGTCACACTGTCCGTACTGCCGCCCATCGACATGATTCCACCGCCGCCTGCCATGGCTCCGATCGAATCCACACCGGAGATGCCAGAGATCTTATCCACAACCTCATCCGCGCGCTCCGTCAGTTCCTCAAATGTCAGCTTTTCATCCTCTTTCGCTGAAACCGTGACCGTGAGCTGCTCTGTCTCCATATTCATGTCCATAAAGGTAAATCCTTTGGAAACGGAAAGCGTCACACTTGCCACCAGAAAAACTACCACACAGATCAGTACGATCGGTTTAAACCGCAGTGCCACACGCAGAACTTTTTCATATCCATCTAAAATGCGGTCAAACCACGGATGTTTGATTTCCCTGGTATTCTTCAGCGCACCGGATGCCATCATCGGTACAAACGTCAGCGCCACAATCAGACTTGCCGCTAACGTATAGGCGATCGTGAGTGCAATATCCACAAACAGCTGCCTTGTGATACCCTCCGTAAAAATGATCGGCGCAAACACACAGACCGTTGTGAGCGTGGATGCAAAAATAGCTCCTGCCACCTGTCCTGCTCCTTCAACTGCTGCCTTCCGGATCGATAATCCCTGATTCCTGAGCCGGTAAATATTTTCGATCACGACAATCGAATTATCTACAAGCATGCCGACGCCAAGCGCAAGACCGGACAATGAAATGATATTTAACGATATTCCGGTAAAATACATCAAAACGATTGCAAAAACCACGCTGAGTGGAATAGAGCATGCGATCACCAGAGTCGGTTTGATATCCTTTAAAAACAGAATCAGAATAAGTACGGCAAGAATTGCACCTACAATCATATTTTCCATGACTGACTCCACAATGGTATCAATGTAAACTCCCTGATTCATCAAAATCGTCATGTGAAGTTTGTCATTTTCTTTTTCCAGTAATTCAAATCTGGTTTTGATCCGTTTTGTTACATCCCCGGTAGAGTACCCGGTCTGCTTCTCAATGGAAAGCATAATCGCAGGATTTCCGTTTACCTTGGAATAGGAATCTCCCGTATCGTCCACCACTTCTGTTTCTGCAACATCCGATAAGCGGATTGGCTCGATTCCATCCAGTCCTACATCCACAAGCACAAGATTTTCAAGTTCTTCCACGGATGAAACCTCGTCGCCGACACGCACTAAATACTGTTTCTTATTTTCATTGACATAACCTGCCGGCATGGAAAAATTCTGTGCTGTCAGAATTTGGCCTAATGTTTCCACCGACAGGATCTGATTCAGATCCGCAGACTCAAGTGCACTCTGTTTTGACTCTTCTAATTTTTCCTGTCCCTGCTCTAACCGGGCTTCCCCGACCGCAAGCTGTGCAGACGCTTCACTCATCTCTAAGATCCCGTCGATCTCCATCCGGTTTAACGTTACATACGCATCATCTAAGGTAGTTTTTCCATCTGTAACCTGTTCCTGTGCAGTCTGCAGAGCTGCCATTGCTGTTTGGATCTCAACCTGTTTTTGTGACAGCTGCGTAATCACCTGCGGAATATCATCGATCGAACTAAGACTCACATTTAACGCTGCTAACTGATCTGCCCACTGCTGATTTAAGGATGTATTCAGTTCTAACAGTTCTTCCTGTAATAATTCCAGACGTTTTCCTGCTTCCGCAATGCTCTCCTGATTTTCCCCGGTCATCGCAAGGATCTGATTGATCTGTTCCTGATCTCCGGAAATCTTCGCCTCCTCTAAAAGTTCTTCTATACGTCTGCTTCCATCGTCACTGTTCATCTGGGCTTCTTTTTGTGCCTGTTCAATGTCTGCTTTTAATCCCATTCCCTGTTCATAAATACTCTGGAGTTCCGGGATTGCCCGCTTTATCAGCTCATCGGTCGCTTTCAATACTGTATAATTCTGACTCAGATCTGATTCTGCCACAAACGCCTGTGACTTACCATTGATCACTTCATTTTCTGCCTGTCCAAGCTGGTTTGCAAGCTGATCTTTTCCGCTTTCCATCTGCCTGCGTCCACTCTCCACCTGCTCGGCAGCCTGATCGAGCTGTTCCTGCGGTTCAGTAAACTGTTCCTCGATCTTACTCTGGATCTTCTGATTCAGTGCATCGATTTTATCCTGATCTAATGTGACATGAATGTTCTCTTCCACAGTTCCGGTTGTAGAAACAGATGCCACACCGTCGATACTCTCAAGCACCGGCGAAAGTTCATTTTCCACATAATCCGAAATCTCTGACTGCGTCATGCCTTCCACATCGGCAGATGCCACCATTACAGGCATCATATCCGGGTCGATCTGCATGATCATCGGCTTCCCGGCACCATCCGGAAAACTGCCCTCTAACTGGTCTAATTTCTGCTGGATCTCGATAATGACCGAATCCATATTGGCATTCTGCTCATACTCTAAGATCACCATCGAATAATTATCGTAGGAGGCAGAACTCACATTTTTGATGCTCGAAGTCGTCGCCATGGATGCCTCGACAGGTGCTGTCACATCGGATTCCACTTTCTCCGGGCTTGCCCCCATATCCGTCGTAATGACTAAGGCATATGGCAGACTCATATCCGGCAGTAGATCTGTGGTCATTTTGGTTAGGGATACGGCTCCTAACACAATGACTAAGATCACGCCTACGATCACAGTATACGGTTTCTTCACACTTAATTTTGACAACACTCTCTTTTGTCCCTCCACCTGAATACGCAAGATATTTGTAATAAACACCTGGCAGCAAATATTTTGCCACAATATATTTAGTTTACCTGTTTCAAAATGGATTGCAAGACTTTCGTACCAGTTTATATTTTTTTAGATTGCTGATTAAGGCAGAATCCTGTGCACAAAAAAGCCCCTGTCAGCTATACACCTATACAAAACTGACAAGAGGCTTTTCTCTTATACCTGCTGTATTCCTACTCTTCCTCTGATTCCTCATCATCCACGATCGCTGCCGTAGCACCTGATACTGCTGACACTACTGCAACCACAGTCGCTATGATGACTACTACAAGTAAACAAATCAGAAAAATCCATAATCCTGTCTCTGTCATATTCCTCTCCATTTCTATGTGTATTTTACAAAGATCCAGCCTGTCCGTTCTTGTCTGCACCCATGTACCCCAACACATCCGATCCTTTATTTCTACTAATCATAGATAATAGTATAGCACACAACCGGCTTATTTACCAGTGACATTGTCAAAGATTTTCATCAAAAATAAGAGTTAAAAAATGAGACCACCCATATGGCAGTCTCATTTTTATGTAGTACAGCAATCCGTTTATTAACCCTTTACGCTTCCAAGTGCAACACCCTGTACGATGTGTTTGGATAAGATCAGATATACAATGATAACCGGGAAGATGGAAAATGCGATCATCACATATACCTGCCCCATATCAAACTTGAGCCAGTCAGCCGCACGCAGCTGTGCGATTAAGATAGGCAGTGTTTTTTTCTTGTCATCATGTAAGATCAATGCCGGTGTGAAGTAGTTGTTCCAGCTGCTTACGAATGTGAAGATCATCTGCACAGCAATTGCCGGTTTCATCAGTGGCATTACAATTGCATTGAAGGTACGGAATTCACCGGAACCATCGATACGTGCTGCCTCGATCAGTGACAACGGCAGTGTACTCTCCATATACTGTTTCATATAGAAAAATGTAACCGGAGCCGCAATCGTCGGCACGATCAGAGGTATAAAGGAATCCTCTAAGTTCATGTTGGAAACAAGTTTGATAAATCCAAGTGCAGTTACCTGTGTCGGAATCATCATGATCATCAAAATAAACGGATAAATGTATTTTTTCAGTTTGAAATCATATGCATGGATCGCATAAGCTGTCATCGTTGAAAAATATACGCTGAGTACTGCACTGAGCGAAGAAACGATCAGACTGTTGAACATACCGTTCCATACCGGAAGCGTTCCATTTCTCAAATTCTTCCAGTTTTCCCACAGATGGCTGCTCGGAACCAGCGTAAAACCTGACTGTAACTCACCGTTTGATCTGGTTGCATTGATAAACAGTACATAAAACCAGAACAGACACAATATGGAAACAATGATCAGTACGATATATGCGATCAGTCTTCTTGCATGAATTCCTACACCTTTTTTCAGATTACGATTTTCATTCATGATCTTCACCCCTTCCTCTTATCATTGCCGGTTATCTTAAATACTACCAGGCTTAAGATACCTGTAATGATAAACAGAACAACTGACAATGCACCAGCCATACCATAGTTCTTGCTGTAGAGATGTTTATTTAAGAACATGATCAGCGTCATGGTAGAACGCATCGGGTCACCGGTTCCATTGGTTAAGATCTGCGGTACATCGAATAACTGTAAACCACCGATCAGAGATGTAATAACCACATATACAAGAATCGGACGTAACAATGGCAATGTGATCTGCCAGAATACCTGGGAAGAAGTTGCACCATCAACTTCCGCTGCCTCAAACAAAGAGGTATCAATACCCATCATACCTGCCATTAAAAGGATCGTTGTATTACCAAACCACATCAGACAGTTCATTAACGCGATCAGCCCTCTTGCACTGCCCGCATTGGATAAAAATTTGTACGGTGTATCAATAAATCCGATCTGCATCAGCATCGAGTTGATCGGTCCTCCATCGGAGAACAATGTAAAGAACAACATGGAAAATGCAGATGCCATGATCAGGTTTGGCAGATATACGACTGTTTTAAAGAAACGGGTTCCTTTTAATCTGAGACGTACATCAGAGAACCATGCTCCAAGTACCAGTGACAAAATGATCTGTGGTATGAAACACATGATCCATAATAACATGGTGTTTTTGGTATAAATCCAGATATCTCCATCGGAGAAAAGCTTTTTATAGTTTGCAAGTCCGACGAAATTCGGTCCGACCTGCGTCAGTCCTGACATATAGTTTTCAAAGAAACTGTTGTAAATAGTGCTGATCAACGGAATCAGCTGAAAAATAACATATACTACAATAAAAGGAATCAAAAAGATATATCCCCATTTATTGTATCTTACTACCTTTCCACTACTTTTTTTCATAACAACCTGACCTCCTTTTCCAGAGTACATAATTTTCGCCCACAGAGCTCACAGCATCCCTCACCTTTACCCTGTGTAAGTCTGCTGTCAGCTCTGCGCTTACAGTTTTTACACAAATTTGGATATAAAATGAGCCGCGCCCGCCTCCCTTACGGTCCGGCAGGCGCGGCATCAAATCATTTTTTATACCATTCGTCTGCTTAGTATGTTAACTCCGGATATTTCTCTACAACTGCTTTGTAGAACAGATCTAATGCCTCTTCTTTTGTAGCAGTTCCCTCAAAGTAGTTCTTCATTGCGTTCTGGAACTCTTCGTTACATCCCTGATCGTATGCAGAAAGGTTGCTTAAATCAAGTTTGGAAACACCTGCGCTGTAAATACCAAGTGGATTCTGTCCGCCTAAGATCTTGCTTGAATAAGAGCTGTCAGCCATCTCAGCGATTACATCCTGGTTGTTTACGAAATCGTCATCTTTCTCGATGATATCTTTCATAACATCATCATTGGTTGTCATCTGAAGCATGATATCTTTTACAAGGCTTGGGTTATCCGTTCCTGTTGCTGCACAGATCCATGTACCGCCCCAGTAGTAAGCCTGTGGGCCTGAGCAAGCCTTCCAGAGACCATAACCGCCGTTGCCTTCCTTAGCGTTTGAACCATCAGCCTTGATCTCTTCGTCAACTGTGTTTGGAAGAAGTGTGAAAGGAATGCCCCATGTTGAGAAGAAGTAGCCGAATACGCCACCGTCGATCTTCTGGCCAGCAGCCCAAGCATCGTCCCAAAGGGAAGTCTTGTTGTTGTAGCCCTTGTCTGTGTATTCCTTAGTCTGGTCAGCCCAAGCCTTGATCTGTGGGTCAATTGTGATCTTGTTGTCTGTTACCCATGGGCTAGACATATTGTTTGAGAAGCATCTGTATGTATCATCGAAACCAGATACCATCTTGTAGCCCTTGTCAGCCATCTTCTGAGCTGTTGCTGTGAATGTATCCCAATCCTTAACAGCTTCCTGAACCTTCTCTGGATCGCTTGTGCCGAGAACGTCCTCAGCGATCTTTGTGTTGTAGAGGAACAGACCTGGAGTTGCCTGCCATGATACACCCTTCAGCTCGCCTGTCTTTGTATCTGTTGCAACGTCCTTTGTGTACTGATACATCTGTGACATATCGTCGTCTGTGATGCCGAGGTCCTGAATAGAAAGTGCAACGTCGCCGTTAGCATACTTCAGAGCGTAGTCAGCTTCCATAAGGAACATATCTACCTTCTCTGTGCTGTCCTGCTGACCCTTAAGAGCCTCGTCCAGCTTTGTCTGGTAAGCGTTACCTTCGTTTTCAACCTGTACCCAGTTCAGCTTAACGCCGTTGATAGTTGCGATCTCCTTAGAACCATCAGTAAGCTCGTTGTATGTAAGCTCGTTTGATGTGCCCTGTGGATAGTACTTATCAAGTCTTGACTTGAACTCTGTGTTCCAGCAGTAAATTGTAAGAGTCTTCTTTGAATCCTCTGATGAATCCACACCGTGAAGCTCAGCTGTGTTTACTCTGTCAGAGCTGTTGTTGATGCCTGTGTTGTTGCCAGCCTTTGATGTGCTACCGCCATTCTTGTCAGATGTTGAAGATGAATCTGTGTTGCCGCAAGCTGTGAACATTGAAGCTGCCAGACAGAGGCTCAATGAACCTGCAAGTACTTTCTTAAGATTTGCCATAATAATTTTCCTCCTTAAAATCGCATTAGTTTATTTGATTTGCTCCGCAGCATTTCTGCGGAAAATTAATGCCTTGAATTAATTGATGTCGCTTACCGAACCGCCTTCCAGCAGCTTTCCGTCGACTGTTATCACCTCTTTAAAGGTGGTCTGTGGGTTTTCTATCAGTGATACCAGCTGTTTTGCGGCTGTTACACCGATAAGGTCTGTGTCCTGAAGATAAGTCGTAAGCTTTGGAGAGAGAAGCTGTGAATAAGCTATTCCGTCGTAGCCCACTATCGAGATATCCTCCGGTACTGAAAGACCCATTTCCTTGACTGCATTGAAAGCTCCCATTGCTGAATAATCATCGGGCATGAAAACGCAGGTCGGTTTGTTCTCTCTGCTAAGAAGTTCTTTTGTCAGCTTATAAGTCAGATCAGGGTTGTGATAATCACCGTTAAGTATCCAATCGGGATCAACTGAAATTCCTCTTGTCATACAAGCTTTATAGAAGCCTGCCAGACGTCTTTCGGCTACTGCCGATCTGTTGCCCTGGATAAAAGCGATCTTCCTATGCCCCATCCTCGTCACATAGTTGATAAGCTCTTCCATACCTTTTTCATTATTGGACATGATCGCTGTTCTGCAATCGAAGATGTGGTCGATCGTGACCACTGGTATATCTCCGTTTATCACCTCGTACACGTCCTGCGACGTAAAATCCGTACAGGCAATGATAACACCGTCAACATTGCGGTATTTGCAATGTTCATATGTAGACATTTTCTGCTTGCCCACATCTCTATTTATAAAGGTTATATCATATCCTGCTGCTTCAGCCGTAGTCTTAAAGCTGTCAAGCACCTTTGCGAAAAACTCATGGGTAAGACCGCTTCCTGCTTCGTCGAGATACATGACCCCGAGATTATAGGTCCTGTTGGTCTTTAAAGCTCTTGCCTGAGAATTTGGGAAGTAGCCCATTTCTTTGGCGGCTTTCATAAGTCTTTCTCTTGTTGCCTCGCTTACGTCCTTATGGCCGTTGAGGGCTTTGCTTACGGTTGCGACGGATACTCCGCAGCGAACGGAAATGTCTTTTAAGGAAACCAATGATATTTCCGCCTTTCCGTAGATTTTAAACGTTTACGCTTGATGTTTTCCGTGAAAACTTATCTCAAACGTTTCCGTTAATAAAAATATACAATATTCTCGGCATAATTTCAAGTCTTTTTTCACATTTTTATGCCCTCTGTAATAAATTATGGAGGTTTAGCCAATTTTTCAACTTTACTTTTGTGCATTTTAACAATGCTATTTGGACAATTGTAATCGATTTGTTACAAAGAAACTGACAGGCTAATCAAAAAGCTGCGAAAATGCACTGCGTTTTCTGAGGGGTATATGAAACCAGGCTGTGTGGTATGTGAAAAATGTATATAAACATTTCTTTTGTATACAATTATGTTATGTGAAATT
>OGPX01000737.1_pt1 | contig 24920 bp, 19 predicted proteins | sample 1553101 | NCBI WGS metagenome assembly OGPX01 (sample SAMEA2579964, study PRJEB22360) | human gut metagenome | biome: human gut; feature: human-associated habitat; material: faeces | place: Denmark | collected 2008/2010
TGGGATTGAATCTTATTATGGAGGTCTTCATTGCGGAGAATGTTTTGATGTGAAGGTAAAGGATGCATGGATTCCGGTTCGGATTGAAATGGATGAAGACTGGTATCTGGTAGGGCTTCCTAAGACGAGTCTCAGTGGACTGACGGTTCGAATGTAGGAGGAGCATATGATGGAAGCTAAAAAGAAATAGGTCCCTGCCGATTGGATACGCATGTAGACGCTGGTAAATGCCGAGCGTTACATTACCCAAGAACTTAAGGAATACGAGGAAAAGATTATGGGCGCACAGGATAAAATCCTGGTGCTCGAGACGAAATTGTATAATGACCTGGTGTTGGCCTTGGCTGAATTCACACCGGCCATTCAGATTAACGCCAATTTACTGGCACGGTTGGACTGCTTGCTGTCTTTTGCCCAAGTGGCACAAGACAACCGTTATATCCGTCCGGTGATTCAAGACGACGATGTGCTGGACATCAAACAAGGGCGTCATCCGGTGATTGAAAAGGAGTTGCCGGTAGGGGAACAATATATTGCCAACGATGTCTATCTGGACACGGAGAAACAACAAATCATTATCATTACCGGTCCGAACATGGCCGGTAAGTCAGCCCTGTTGCGCCAGACGGCCTTGATTACGCTTATGGCTCAGATAGGTTGCTTCGTTCCGGCCGAATCTGCCCATATCGGATTGGTGGACAAGATATTCACCCGTGTAGGGGCAAGCGACAATATTTCCATGGGAGAGAGTACGTTCATGGTGGAAATGAACGAGGCAGCCAATATCCTGAATAACATATCCTCGCGTAGCTTGGTGCTTTTCGATGAATTGGGACGTGGCACGTCTACGTACGACGGTATCAGCATCGCGTGGGCTATCGTGGAATACATCCATGAAAATAAAAAAGGGAGGGCAAGGACGCTCTTCGCCACGCATTACCATGAGCTGAACGAGATGGAGAAGTTGTATCCCCGCGTGAAGAACTATAACGTGTCGGTGCGCGAAGTGGATCAGAAAGTCATCTTCCTGCGTAAGTTGGAACGGGGAGGAAGCGAGCACTCCTTCGGTATCCACGTGGCCAAGTTGGCCGGCATGCCGAAGAGCATCGTGTCGCGGGCGAATACCATATTGAAGGAACTGGAATCTGCCAACAGCAAGGATGTGATGAAAAACAGCCGTGGGGCAAAGCAGGTCATGCAGGCGGACAACGGCGTGCAGCTCAGCTTCTTCCAACTGGACGACCCAGTGCTGTGCCAAATCCGGGACGAGATATTGCATCTCGACATCAATAACCTGACGCCCGTGGAAGCCCTGAACAAATTGAATGACATTAAACGTATCGTAACAGGAAAATAGGACAATGGAAAAGAAGACAGTATTGATAACCGGCGCTTCCTCGGGAATAGGAGAGGGATGCGCCCGCAAGTTCGCCATGAACGGACACCGGCTGATTCTGAATGGCCGTAACGTGGAGAAACTGAATGCCGTAAAGGACGAATTGGAAGAAAAATATGGGGTCGAAGTATGGCTGTTGCCGTTCGACGTGCGCGACCGTGCCGCAGCCCGTGCTGCCTTGGATTCCCTTCCCGAAGAGTGGAAGGCCATAGACGTGTTGGTGAACAATGCCGGCCTGGTCATCGGGGTGGACAAGGAACACGAAGGAAGCCTCGACGAGTGGGACGTGGTGATAGACACGAACGTGAAAGCCCTCTTGGCCATGACGCGCCTCGTGGTGCCCGGCATGGTGGAGCGGGGCAGGGGACATGTCATCAACATGGGGTCTATTGCCGGAGACTATGCTTATCCCGGCGGGAGCGTGTACTGTGCTTGTAAGGCGGCGGTAAAGGCCCTGTCGGACGGTTTGCGTATAGATTTGGTGGATACTCCCATACGTGTGACGAACGTCAAGCCCGGATTGGTGGAGACGAACTTCTCCGTAGTGCGTTTCCGGGGCGATAAGGCTGCGGCCGACAACGTGTATGAAGGGCTTCGTCCGCTCACGGGCGATGATGTGGCTGAGGTGGTTTATTTCGCTGCTTCCTTGCCCGAGCATATCCAGATAGCCGAAGTGTTGGTCATGCCTACCAACCAGGCCACGGGTACGATAGCTTACCGCAAGAAATAAAGTTGTCGGATCATCCGGCTTTATGGGGTGTGCATTATGAAAAATTCAATGTTTTTATGATAGCAAGTCGGGAAAATAAAGTATCTTTGCCAAGTATGGTACAAGATAAGAAAGAACTTGATAGGAAATGGCTTACGGAAAAATTAGGAGATTTTCTGCTTGACATAGCCAAACTGATATTCGGTGGTGTTGTCCTTGCCGGAATAATGGAAACGGATGTCAACCCTTATTGGCTTTTCAGCATTGGTGGCGGAGTTGCCGTTTGGGTAGCATTCATCGGTTTTTATGTTCTTGGTTTGTTTAATCGTAAAAAATAAGAGATTATGGCATTTATTTATTTTTTGTTGTTTATCGGTCTTTTGGCTACGGTCATTTTTATTTGGGCTTTGAATGAGTCTCGGAAACAACGTTCTCATGATGCCAAACAATAAAAGCACCGTTCGTTGGCATCCGGTTTATGTTTTTCGGATACAACCGTATTGGCTAACGCCGCATGCCTTAAAAACAGGAGGATGTGGCGTTTTTGCATCTGAATCCTGATATGTCCATCCATCTTTCCGTGTCTTAATGGCTGTATGTTTTTTAGAAAACACATAAATATGTGTCTTACAAGGTTTTGTATCCGTGAAAAATTCTTCCGCAGAATGAAAAATCATTTGGCTGAGATTGAAAAATTGTTCGGCTGAGATTGATTTTCCGTTCTGCGGAGGTTGATTTTTGTCTTTGAAAAGGAATTTTTTTCATTCTTTTTAGTCCGCTTTTACGTTTTTTCTTTATCTTTGCCCTGTTGCCATGCCGAAGCCCTTGCAAAAAGGGCGGTTGGAATGGGGACACATATATTGTGGAAAGGCGTTTACTTGACGCTTTGTTCTTCGACGCATAGAAACTTCGCAAACTTCTAATCCTGTCAAGGACATGGCAACGGTAGATGCCCTGTGGGTATGTTTTATACAGACCCTCATTGTACCTGTGCATTTTCGCATAGGGTCGTGAGAGGTATATATACATATCGGCGTGGGGCTTCTGCGTTGCTCGTTCAGACAGGATTGGGCAATGCGAAGGCCTCTATGCGTGGGACGGGCAACAGGTACGGACTCCCTGCGCTTTTTTCGTATATGTACCAAAAAAAAGAAAATAACCTGCTTTTCGGGGAGTTTGGAAGCAATATTGAAAATCAATTTATTATGAGAAAAGTAATGTTCAAATGGTTGGCCATGCTTTTGGCTGTGGTGCTTTGTGCCGGAGTGGTTTCATGCAAGGATGACAACGATGATGATAACGGAGCATCCGGCAATAGTATTGTGGGAACATGGAGAATGGACTTTTCGGTTGGATACGAACTCATGACGTTTAGGTCAGATGGAACGGGTATTTTGATTGAGTATGATTGGGAGTCTGGCAGTTGGAATGAAACTTTTGCTTGGGTGCAAAATGACAGAACGGTTATTCTGATGTGGGATGACGGTTATACAGACGAGTACTATAATGTGAGCGTGACTTCCACAAAGTTGACTTGGACGTATGATGATGGTCATGACGGTGAAGTAGAAGTTTGGACAAGACAACAATAGTAAGTCTTTGTAACTTTGGCTGCTCTTAGATGTATTTCCTCCGGCAAAGCTCCAATGGAAAAAAAGAGTGTACCGGTAAGAAATAAAAAGGATTTGACAGGAAAAGCCAAATCCCTTTTATTTCTTACCGGTATTCTTCCTTCACGGCAATCTTGTCGCCGGAATCGTCCGTTTCGAGGAAATAGGGTATATGGTAACGATAGAAATTATTGTCGTATAGATTTTATTTCGTTTCCGTTGTAAATGCTCTGCTGTTTCCGTATCTTTGTTTTCGAATCGTCTCATTTTAGGATTATTCAATATGTCAATAACAAAGGATTATATACGTGGTTTATTAGGTGATTTGGAGAATGACAGTGTAGAACGAACCATTTCAACTACTAATACAGACAAGTTCGGACAGGCTATTTGTGCTTTTGCAAATGATTTGCCGTGTAATAACCATCCGGGGTACCTCATCATCGGGGCGGAGGATGACGGGAGCCTGCATCCCATCCATGTAACAGATGAATTATTGAAGAATATAGCAGGTATACGGACGGATGGGAATATCCAACCGCAACCTTCGATGACCGTGCAAAAGCTTACATTTCCGGAAGGGGACATTGTCGTAGTGGAGGTCTATCCTACCAAAATGCCGCCTGTAAAATATAAGGGGAGGATATGGGTGAGGATAGGGCCGAGGAAAGGAGTAGCTAATGAAGACGATGAACGTAGGTTATATGAGAAGCGAGTGGCCAATATCAAGACATTCGATGCCATGCCTTGTATTGGGGCTACTGTGGATGATTTAGACATTGCTATGTTTAGGCAACTTTATCTTCCGAAGGCCGTACCTGAAGATGTGTTACGCGAGGATGGACGAGATGTAGAATTGCAGTTACAGTCGTTGGGCTTTTTTGATAAAAGGTACGGTTGTCCGACATACGCCGGTATATTGTTTTTCGGTAAACAAGTGGAACGTTTTCTTCCGGGTGCGTATATACAATATGTGAGGTTTGGAGGAAAAGGACGGGAAAGTGAGGTAAAAAGTGAATATAAATTTGCAGGAAATCTTTGCGAAGTCTTATTCCGGTTGGATACGTTTGTCGATACGTCTATTATCAACCGCCGTCCTGTGCCGATTAGTGCTTTGCGGGAAAAAACGCTTATGGACTATCCTCATTGGGCTACCCGTGAGTTGTTGATGAATGCCATTTGCCATCGTACGTACGAGAGCAACGGTCCTATTCAGTTTTATCAGTACAATGACCGTATAGAGTTGATGAATCCCGGTGGGTTGTATGGCAAGGTAAATGCCCAAAACTTCCCGTTTGTGAATGACTATCGTAATCCTGTGATTGCAGAAGCCATGAAAGTATTGGGGTTTGTCAACCGTTTCAGCCGGGGAATCATAAGGGTAAAAGAAGAATTGAAGGAAAACGGGAATGGAGAACCCGAATTTAGCCTTGATCTTGGAACTGCTTTTCTGGTGGTAGAACCGATTTCAGCCGAAGCTCTTAAATATTACCCAAGTGAGGAAAAGAGTGAGGAAAAGAGTGAGGAAAAGAGTGAGGAAAAGAAAGAACTTTCGGAGATGGAAAAAAGAGTATTGGAGGTCATTACCGGAAAACCATCAGCTACTTATGCCTTTATTTCTGATAATCTTGGTATTAGCGAGACTTCTGTGTACAATGCCGTCAGGCATCTGAAAACGGGAGGATGGATTAAACGTAAGGAAGGAAAGAAACATGGAAGTTGGGTTGTTTTGAAAAAGAATATATAGAAAAGGAATAAAAAGGGATTTGACAGGAAAAGCCAAATCCCTTTTAAGTCTTACCGGTATTCTTCCTTCACGACAATCTTGTTACCGGAATCGTCCACTTTGAAGAGGTGGGGCACACGGTGATAGTGGCCGTGGATATCCTTATGGCTGTGGACAGACATGAGCAGCTCACCGTCGAAAGTGCGGAACAACATGCCGTGACCGAAGTTGGGCGGGGTAATGGGCTGTTCTTCCTGCACCCACGGGCCGTCCAATGTGCCGCTTTCCGAATAAGCTACCCCTTGGGTATAGACATTATAAATCCAACTGGTCCATATCATACCCAAGCGTCCTGTCTGGGTGCGGAACAAATAAGGGCCGTCCGTCACACGGTTGGGAAGCGTGTCTCCTTCGATGACTTCCCGGCTCCAAGGCGATGCACTGGCCTTGAACAATAGTTTTCCTTTGCCGATGCTGCCGCTTAGGTCGGGTTTCAATTCTATTTTTTCGATGGTGCCGTCCCAGTTTTGCAGCCATTCGTGGCAGTAGACCATGTAAGGCCGTCCGTCCGTGTCTACCCACAACGTACCGTCGAGCGTCAATTTGTCTGCCGGGAGGTAAGTCTCGTCCTTCATCGGGCGGTAGGGGCCTTCAGCCTTGTCGCTGACCAACACATGGCAAGCCCGGCGTTCCAGATTGTTTCCTTTGTAACGTCCCACACTTACGGCCTGGTTGGTGAAAGTGGCAAAATAGTAGTATTTGCCTTTGTATTGGTGAAGCTCGGCCGCCCAAATCATGGGTTTCGGCCCCATCCAAGATTCAGGGTCGGTTTCCGCTACGGTGTAAGGGCCGTCCCAATACCGCAAGTCTTTGCTTTTCCATAACTTGCCACCCGTTCCGGTCATATAATAGGTCATGGTGGCGCGGTCGGGCAAGATGCAAGGGTCGCTCAGGACGATGGAGTCCAAGGGCACATGGGTTTTGATACGGGATTGACACATACCGCTGCATACGGCAAGCAGGCATACTAAAGCAGTCAATAGCTTTTTCATGATGAAAAGGGTTAATGGGTTTCTTTAGGGACAAAGATAGTGCTTTTTATCGGTTTTCATGTTGTTTCCGGCTGATTTGAGGTCTGCATTGCCGGATTTCTACAGGAATGGCCCGTGCCTGCACTTCGGAAGCCTTGAAGCACAGGAGAGCCATCGAGGCTTTCCGGCAGTCAGGGTGGCTTTGGTCGAATACGAAATTACCGAGGCTGTAAAATACGGGTCGGGAATCGATGTATTCCAAGGGTTGCACGACGTGTGGATGGTGTCCTATGATGGCATCTGCACCAGCCTGTACCAACAGGTGGGCATCGTAACGCTGCTGCATGTCAGGAATGGGTTGGAACTCCGTACCCCAATGCAATACGGCCACGATACGGGCAGAGGGGTGTGAGGCTTTATATTTCCGGATAGCAGCGGCCAACCGCTTGACGGAAGCACGGCATATATCCGGTTTTCCTTCCGCTCGCGGCCAGTTCTCTATCGGGAGGGGGATGGTGTTGAAGAGTGCCACTTCGAGCTTGCCTTTCCTTATGGTTACGGGAGTGGTCTGTTCTTCAACCGTCCTTCCGTAACCGAGTGGGACAATGTCAGCGTCCCGGAGTGCGTGATAAGTATCGGCCAATCCATCCCGCCCATGGTCTATGGTGTGGTTATTGGCTAAGGCGGCATGGGTAATACCGGCTTGCCGGAGGGCTTTGGCCCATGGGGGGTCACCCCGGAAAACGAATTTCTTGCTCACCGGAGTGTGGCGTTCGGTGAGCGGGCACTCCAAGTTGATAACCACAGCATCGGCCTTTTGGAATGCCTCGCTGACTCCCTGAAACAGTCCTTTCACGCCTTCGCGCTCTATCCAAGGGCGCGTACCGCGATCCAACAAAACGTCTCCCGTGAAAAGGATACTTAGCGTGTCCTCTTTCGTTTGTTGACGACAGGAGGAAAAGAGGCAGAGAAGGGGGTAAATCCAAAGTAATGTCTTTAGCATCCTGAACTGTAGAAATAAGTTTCGTCCACTGTAGGTACATGGTCCAACAGGTAGGGACGTATCCATGAAGGTACGTTCGGTGCTTTGCCGTCCTTTAGCATTTTTTGCCATTCATCGTCCGTCAACCGTTCGCCCAAGGGACGGACGAATTCGTAATAGCTGAATGTGGCTCCACGGGCGAGGTAGATTTGTCCTCCGATGTCAACCAGTACGTAGAGGGCGTTGGCAGTGCCTGTGGCTTCATGCAGGATGCCGTTTTTTCCGCATTCCTGTACGTTGCGGGTGAATACGTCCGCTACGAGGGCTACGGAGCGTGAGGAACCTTTCACTTCTTCCATGCTGTTATAAGAGACTCCCGGCTCGATGACGCTGAGCGTGAACCATTCGATGGAGCTTCCCATTTTCTGTATGTCCATGTATTCCTCTGTCGTGAGTGTGTCTCCCCGTAGTTCCTTTTCTGTCACTCGGAGGCAGAAGTCCACCTGTTCTTCAAGGATGCGGGCTTTCGAAATCAAATCCTCATCGTCGAAATCCGTTTCCTTCAGGAGTTGTCGGTGCCGAGCGATGAGCTCTTTCAGTTTCTTCCAGAAAGTCTGGTTGGGTTCTACGTATCCGACAACGACCGGGATGGCCAATTCACCACCGCCCCCGCATTCGGCCAACATGGGCTGTTCGCCATAGAGTATGACATCATGTTTCAGTCCCGTCCACGAAGCCAAGGCCGTATATAGGTTTTTGATTTGCCAAGCCGGGGTTTGCATCAGGCAGGGATAATCCTTGTTGGGGCGTTGCAATTCTATGAGAGCTTCCATCCATCGGTCGTACATGGTGACAGTGTCTCCGGAACGGCCTTGGAATTGTCTTTTCATCTTGTCGGCCATGACGGGGTAGTCTTTCCAGTTCTCTTTCTCGTGGTAACATGTGTCGAGGAGGGCCTTCGCACTTTTTACGCCGAAGGCAGCAAACACGTCCAAAGCCTTGGGATAGGCGCGGTTGCTGTTGGGGGTGGCATCTGCCATTTCATTCAAGACTTCGTTGTCTGCCATGTAGCGTGCAGGCATGAAATTGATTTTGTCGGCACAACTTAATTGGATTTTGGGCTTGATGCGGTTGCGTGTCTTGAAGACTTCCTTGAGCATGCCGTCTATTTGCCGGATGGCATCTTCGTCGTGTGCCAGAATCCGGTCGGTCAGTCCGTGTCGGCTCATATAGTCCGCCATTTCGAGGATGGAGGCATTGTCCGGTGTCCCCATCAGGAAAGTAAGGGCTTGATTTAGTTTCAGGCAAGCTTGCCGGAGTTCAGCCGGGATACGGTTCAGCGCAGCGGCTATTATAGCCGCGCGCCACAGGGTTTCCGGGGTCTCACGGCAGAAGGAAGCCGTCTGCAACCACGTCATGCACTGGAAATAGCAACGGTCATTTGCGTTGTGGGCGTAATGGCCGCGAGGTTTGAACAAACTGTAAGGGAAGAGTATGTCCGTATAATCCAAAAAGGCCGAAGGAGCATCTTGGCAACTCGTAGTGCTCCGTAACTCAGCCTTGTAAGCAGGTTGCAATGCGACAGGCACGGGCAGTTCTTTCTTTGTCAGCAGGTAATAGGCTATGGCGAAATAGGTGGCGGCGTATCCTGCCTCAGCTTTAATGGCTTCTTGCTGTTCCAGGTTCATGCATTCCGTGTAGAGGGCTTGCACTATTTTCTGTAAGGCCGGGTTGAAATGGTTTCGTTCGAGGCTTTTCAGTGCATAACTGAAATACATGTGGTAGGCTTGCAGGTAGACATCCGTGGTGATGAAACTGGGTATTTGTTGGTAGTCGTTGGCTTCGTACACATGGAATAGCTGTTCGTACCCCATGGGGGCGATGGCGAAGTTGCAACGGTCCAACATTGAAAGGAACTTTCCGCTGGGCTTTTCTATTTGGAAAAGGTTGACACAAAGGAAGGAGTTGAGCAGTTTGTGTCCGTCCCTTGTTTTGTATTTGTGTCGGGCGAGTTGGGCCACGCGGCGGTCGATCTTTTCCACGAAAGTTTTTTCTTCAGGCAGGAGTTTGACTTTGTCGTATGTGTCCGCATAAACGAGATTTTTCTCATAGCTTTCGTAGAGCGTCTTCTCGCACAAGTCATAGTACCAATCTGTCTTGCGGCAGAAGAAATTGTTCAGGTCTCCTTCGATAAACCAGTATCCATGCAGGGCGTATGGATAACTTCTGAGGATGCGGAGTTCTTCGTAGCCCAATCCGTTGATGTCCTGTTCCAAATCTACGCTTTGGGGAAGGAGGCTGTCTGTCAGCAGGCGGGAGGCGGGAGCAGCTTGTACGGGTTGTTCCTGAACTTGCTGTGGTTGGGCCGGTGCTTTTTTCTTATAAGAGTTGCAGGAGGCTGCCATGCCCATTGTGAGGAATAGGATGCAGCAATAGATGGAAAGATGGTGTTTCATGAGTAGTGAAAGTTAATGTGTTGGTAATTTATGGGTTGGGCAGGTCACGCTCAAATGCCAGTCCGAAGCCTTCTTGACGGTATAAAGCCTGTACTAAGGTGTCGTCGGACACACGTTCCGTGGTACAAACCCGTGCAGGAACAGAGTCACGCAGGATATGGAAGTCCACTAACGGGCGCGCCAACCGCGACCCCATCCACAATGGACGGATGAGCCTACCCTTGTAGAGTTTGAAAAGGAAGAGCCGCTTTTCCGGATGTGGGAAATAACGGGTGGGTTTGATGACTCCCACGGCGATTTCCGGTGTCCCGTTACCAGTCAAGTCACCGCAATCGAAACGGTATACGGGATAGGGGAGTTCCCATTCCGACACTTCCGTACCGTCGATAAAGTGACGTAACACACTCAAACTGTCGTGTATGTGTTCCAAGCGGATTTCTCCCTTCAAACCGTTTTCGAGTGAGTAGGAAAAACATGAATCCTTGTCCGTGCAGGCTGCCGGAAGGCAGGCCATGCCCACGACAAGAATTCGTATGATGGATGTCGCGCCCTTCATCGGTTCATCGAGGTTCGCCTAACTTGCGGCAGAGTTTGCCGCCTGCCATGCAATAGGCTCCCAACAGAATGAAGGGGATACTCAGTATCTGGCCCATGTTGATGGGCATGGCGGCTTCCCATGCTTCTTGTACCTCTTTGGTATATTCGATGAAGAAACGGGCCGTGAAGATGGTGGTCAGGCAGAAACCGAAATAGAAGCCCGTACCGACTTTCTGCGGATATTTATGGTAAAGCACGTATCCGGCAATGAGAAATACGAAATAGCAGATGGCTTCATAGAGTTGGCCGGGATGGCGTGGCAGCATGTCGACGCGCTCGAAGACGAAAGCCCAAGGCACGTCGGTCGGTTTGCCGATGATTTCGGAGTTCATCAGGTTGGCAAGACGGATACAGCAGGCGGTAATTGGAGTAGCTACGGCAATCATATCCAGCACGTCCATATAATGAAGTTTTGTTTTGCGGCAATAGAGCCACAGAGCAATAATCAGTCCAAGTGTCCCCCCGTGGCTGGCAAGTCCTTCATATCCTGTGAATTTCCAACCGCCGGCAGGCAGGAATTTAATAGGTAACAGCATCTCTACAAACCCTTTACCGCTTGTCAGATACTGTCCCGGGTCGTAAAACAGGCAATGCCCCAGACGTGCTCCAATCAGAATACCGAAAAAACAATAGAAGAAGAGGGGGTCAAATTTCTTCTCATCTATTTTTTTATCGCGATACTGGTAGTGAACAATGACGTAAGCCAGAAAAATTCCTACTGCCCACAATAGCCCGTAGTAACGGATAGAAAGGCCGAACAGGTTAAATAGTTCGGGATTCGGATTCCAGTTGATAGATAATAATAAGGTATTCATATTGGATAACGGTTTACGGTTTGGTGAATTAGTGTTTAGTGAATTTTTCGGCTACCATCCGGTAAGTAGGAATATCAATCCCTTGTTCTTCCGCAGCGGTAATCATGTCGAATAACAATCCTTGTATCTCCGAATCATGTCCCCGTGCCAGGTCTTTCTGCATGGAAGCGGTACTTTCCGGGTCGAGTTTGTCGATGACTTTCAGATTATAGCTTATCGGGTCTTCGGGAAATTCTACACCCAGTTTACGTCCCAGTTCGGCACTCTCCGTAGAAAGTCCGATGAAGGTATCGCGCACCTTTCCCGGTTTCTGTACCTCGCCCATGGGGACGTCATAGTAAGCTCCGGTGACAGCCATTGCCGAGATGAACGACCATTTAATGAAGGTATCCCGATTGATATCCGGAGAGATTTCCGCTTTGATTCCGCTCTCCTGAAGATCTTTCTGAACGGCTTCCAGTATTCCCGGGGCAACTTGTGTCCCTTTGTGGGCTCCGTACACCAGGCGGAAAATTTTTCCCATTTGAGTGATCTCTCCTGTACCGGATACGAATCCGACAATATAGATGCAACCGTCGAGTACCGTCACTCCCGGAACGAGACGTTGGATACGCGGTCCTGTTCCGTAAACATTCAGAATAGGAATGACGATTGTCTTGTCATGTGCCGCCCTCTTTATCAGTTCGGTAATCGAGTCGACAGAATATCCCTTGACGCAGACAAAGATTACGTCTGCCTTTCCATTGAATTCTTCTGCTGTTGTTGCCGGGATAGCAAGCGTGTGCTCTTCCTTCAAGTCCGATTTCAATTTCAAGCCGTTTGTCTGTATTGCCTGCAAATGAGCTCCGCGGGCAATACAAGTAACGTCTTTTCCGGCAAGCGACAGAAATCCTGCTATACTACCTCCAACGCCTCCGGTTCCTGCAATGAGATACTTCATAATAATTACAATTTGCTGATTACAAATGCAAGGTTATCGCGATTATACGTTGAAACGGAAGTGCATGATGTCACCGTCCTGCACGACGTATTCTTTGCCTTCTACGCCCAGTTTTCCGGCTTCTTTCACTGCTGCTTCCGAACCGTACCGGATATAATCATCGTATTTTATCACTTCCGCACGGATAAATCCTTTTTCAAAATCGGTATGGATCACACCGGCACATTGCGGAGCTTTCCAACCTTTCTCGTAAGTCCAGGCACGCACTTCCTGTACGCCGGCAGTGAAGTAAGTTTCGAGATTCAGCAATTTATAGGCTGATTTGATAAGACGTGCTACGCCCGATTCCTCCAAGCCTACTTCGGCGAGGAACATCTGACGGTCTTCGTATGTTTCCAGCTCGGCGATGTCCGCTTCTGTCTTGGCTGCAACAACCAGTATTTCAGCATTCTCGTCTTTTACGGCTTCACGTACCATATCTACGTATTTGTTGCCGTTTACTGCACTTGCTTCGTCTACATTGCAGACATACATTACCGGTTTGCTGGTCAACAGGAACAGTTCATGTGCAATCTTCTGTTCATCTTTTGTTTCAAAAGTAACGGTACGTGCCGATTTGCCTTGTTCCAACGCTTCTTTATATTGAACCAGTACATCGTAAGCCTGTTTGGCAGCTTTGTCGCCACCCGTTTGTGCTTGTTTCTGTACCTTTTGGATACGACTCTCGATCGTTTCCAAGTCTTTCAACTGAAGTTCATAGTCGATGATTTCTTTGTCGCGGACAGGATTTACACTTCCGTCTACGTGTGTCACGTTATCGTCGTCGAAGCAACGGAGTACATGGATAATAGCGTCTGTCTCACGGATATTGGCAAGGAACTTGTTTCCCAATCCTTCACCTTTACTTGCACCTTTTACCAGTCCGGCGATATCTACGATTTCTACGGTTGTAGGAACAATCCGTTGGGGATGTACCAATTCTGCCAGCGCATTCAGACGTTCATCGGGAACGGTAATTACACCTACATTGGGTTCAATAGTACAGAAAGGGAAATTTGCCGCCTGTGCTTTCGCATTCGACAAACAGTTGAAAAGTGTCGACTTACCCACGTTCGGTAGTCCAACAATACCACATTGCAATGCCATATTAATCTATTATTTCTATTATTATCAATAGGATACATATATATGAACAATGATTTGGAGGCAATACCCGGATAAAAAAGAGTGTTTGTTACCAAGTTGTTCATTTTTAGTCTGCAAAGATAATCATTTTTTGAGCTAATAAAGGAAACTTGGTATACTTTCTGTCTTTTCCCCTTATTCCGGCTTACTTTTAGTATGGAAAGTAAAGTCACAGAATAAGGGGATTTTAGTATTAATTATTCGTAAGGCGGCACTTCGGAAATACTACCATACCGGTGATATTCGAAAGAAATGCTTTGTTCCTTGAAGTAGCGAATAAGTTCGATGCGTCCCTGTTTCATAGGAGGCGCTGCCACAATATACATATTGGTTTCCGCGGCACGTTCATACATACATTTGGGGATATTCGGAGAACAAGTACGTACTCTTTCATAGTCCGGCATCACTTTCAGGAAGTCCTCCAGCGATTCCTTTCGAAGCGGCCAGCCATATTGGGTAAGTGCGGCAGTACGGTCATCCGAGGGGTCGAAGCTGATAGTGAGAGGTGTTCTACATAGTTCCGAGGCGTATGAGATCATATTGACCTCTCTATCTGTGTCTTCCGGAAAAAGACGTAGAATCATGCTTTTCAAAGGTAAGTAACGGAAGACATTCTGTTCTCCGTATAGCTTATTAACATCCCTCGGGTCCATAAATTCTTCCTCACAAGCATCGAAATAACTGTCTATGTAATCAGTCTGGCTGTCCGGCTTGTCTGTGATTTCTACAAAACAGGTACAATAATTGGGACCTCCCGCTTTGATACCGCCTCCGAAAGCAGACAGTTTCATTCCACCGAATGGCTGGCGGTTGACGATTGCTCCGGTGATTCCCCGGTTGATATACAGGTTGCCTGCTATTACGGAGTTTTTCCACAGCTTTTGTTCCTCTTCATCAAGACTCTGTAATCCCGAAGTTAACCCGTAATCCAGGCTATTGACTAACTTAATTCCTTCTTCAAGGTTCTCGATGCAGGCAACACTCAGCAGAGGGCCAAATAACTCGGTTCGGAAAGAGAAGTTTTCCGGTTTCACTCCCCATTTCACGGTCGGAGCCAGCATATATTCTTTCTCATCGATGAAACGGGGAGGAACCAGCCACGATTCTCCCGGTTCGAGGTTGAAGGCTTGCAGCAACTTGTCGTTCTTATTGGTAATCATCGGACCGACAATATTTCCGGGATTCCAGACACTGCCTACTTTCAGGCTCGTTGCCGCATCTTTCAGTTTGCTTTGGAAGTTCTTGTCTTCATAGACCGAACGTTCGACCAATAACAGAGAGCAGGCGGAACATTTCTGGCCGGCATTACCGAAGGCGGAAGCGACGATGTTCATGATAGCATGGTCACGGTCGCCCGATGCAGTGAGGATAATGACGTTTTTGCCTCCCGTTTCGGCTGATAGCGGAGTTACCGGATTGGCTCTTGCGATATTCTGGGCGGTGTCTGTTCCTCCTGTCAGAATGATATGCTTGATTGCAGGGGCGGTAGTCAGCACTTTCAGCGCTTCCCGGTTGGTGATGATGACTTGTAAGGCCTCTTTCGGTACACCTGCATCCCAAAAAGCTTTGGCGAACATCCAGGCAACCGGAGCCGCTACGGTGGCAGGTTTCAGGATAACGGTGTTTCCTCCCGCCAGTCCGGCTACTATACCGCCTACGGGAATGGCACACGGGAAGTTCCACGGTGAAATGACCAATATGGTACCTTTCGGTTTTATCTCTATATCATCTAATGCGGCGAATTTCTTCATCGCTGTCGTGTAGAAACGGGCATAATCTACCGCTTCCGATACTTCTACATCACCTTCAATGACAGTTTTACCGGTTACGGCACACATACAACCTATCAGGTCACCCCTCATATCAGCGAGCCGGTTGGCTGCTTCGTACATAATCCGGTGGCGTTCTTCCAGTGTGGTTTTTCTCCACCCGGCAGGATCTGTCTCGGCAATTTCGATAATCTTTTCCACTTGAGCACTGTCCGCCTGTGACATTTCACAGATACAGACCTCGTCATTCTGGCAACGGTCGAGGTATTTGTAGCGGTTTTTGCATACTACTGTTTCCGCACCTATCTGTAAAGGAATGATTTCCGGTTCTTCCGTTCCGCTTTTCTTCCATTTGGCAAAGATACGGCGCACCCATTCCTGATTTTGTGACAAGTCGAAGTCCGTATCCGGTTCATTCTGCATTGTGTCCGATGGGGCGACGGGAGTGTACGGAAGATTACGGTTCTGAACGCGTGGAGACACATGCGTGAGGTGATCTTTCATAGCATAGGCTTCTTCAAACTGCTTTGCGAGGAAGTCCCACTCTCTTGTATCCGGTTTCAGATTGAAGGAGTGAGTCAGGAAATTGTCGGGTGCTGTATTTTCGTCCATGCGACGGACAAGATAAGAGACGGCGTTCAGGAAATGTTCGTTTTTCACTACCGGAGTATATAGAATCACCCGGTTGCCGAGCATTGACTGCGCTCTCCAAAGATGATTCGCCATTCCTTCGAGCATTTCGAAGGTCATATATCCGGTTGTCCCGTACTTCTGAGCCAGCAGATAAGCATAAGCGATCGAGAACAGATTATGAGAAGCAACCCCGAGATGTAAAACCCGGGCATTTTCGGGCATCAGTCCACGTTCCAACAGGCACAGATAATTGGCGTCAACTTCTGTTTTGGAAGGACGAATCGGGTTCGGCCAGCCTTTCAGGGAGGAGATAACCGTTTCCATTTCCAGATTACAGCCTTTCACCAGACGCATTTTGATAGGAGCTCCGCCTCCGTCTATGCGGGCTTTGGCAAATTCCAGCAACTCGGTTTGGAAGTCGTATGCATCCGGCAGATAAGCCTGTACGACGATTCCTGCCGAATAGTTCTTGAATTGCGGCAGGTTGAGTACTGCTTTGAAGAGGCGCAATGTGAAGTGGGCGTCTTTATATTCCTCCATATCCAGGTTGATGAACTTGGAGCGTTTTATTCCGTCTTCGTCCGTATAAGGAAAATCAATGGCTTTCTGATAAAGCGCGGACATTCGTGAAACGAGTTCCGGGAAACTTTCTTCGTAGTTCAGAGCGTGTGTCTGCGCGTAGATTCCCGATATTTTCACTGAGATGTAATTAATGTCGGGTGATTCAAGAGCTTCCAGATAGTGATGATAGCGGTGATCGGCTTCTTCGTTGCCAAGCACCACCTCGCCTAAAAGATTCACGTTCTGCCCGATTTTCTCTTTGAAGCGGGTAGCCAGATGCTTCGTGAGTTGCGGGCGTTCCTCATTGATAATAACTTGCGAGGTATCCATGCGCAGGCGTTTTTTGATAATCGGGATAGCGATAAAGTCGAAATGATGTCCGAATGCCTGATACATTTTGAATAAGAAAGCATCCCGTTTGTTCAGAAATTCGGGGACACCGTACTGGTCAAGGAGAGTCTTGATACGTTTGGCGAGTATCTTCCGGTCGCGGATTTGCGAGGATTCGTCGAGCATCTTCACGAGGAATTTCTTGTCTTGCGGGCGCTGCACCATGACGGCATATTTATGCTGTTCCAGGCGTTCGGCTTTCGTAATCGTTTGTTCACAAGTATTATACAGTTTAAGTACCCAATCCTGTACTTCGGTAAGGGTCGGTTGATATTGTTTGTCCATAAGAATCTGAATTATGTAAATGGAGAAAATGTGAAAAAAGAATCTCAAATTGCAATTTACATAGTACGGAGGGTAGGACTAAACATAACAGCACGGTAGCGATGCAGGGTTTGCAACGCTTGCTGCGAGAAGCAGTCGAATAGATACTGTTGTTTCATATTCGTCGTTTTTGAAGGTGATTAGAAACGAAAGACTCACACTTCTCACAAAGATAAAAATAAATTATTGATTTTCAAGTAAAAGGGGAAGAAAATGCAATTGTGATAAATTCTAATATGTATGGTATGAGTTGATACAAGACGCGAGCGAAATAAACTAATCTTAATCTCTCTAAGATTTAGTTGTTCGGATACTATTAATTAGTACTCGTTCTGCATGATTTTATTAACTATGAGGAGTAAATATGTGCTAACTTTGAATTAGTTACCTCCTTTAGTATCTGGCCTGATATTTCTTATAAAAAATCAGAAACAGGATGAATCCGGTCAGTGCGAAAGGAACACCTGTGAGGGCGGGGTAACGATAGCCTTCACTAACAGTCAATCCCCCTGCATAAGCGCCAATGGCATTTCCCAGATTGAATGCGACCTGTACGCAGGCAGCCCCCAACATCTCGCCGCCTTTTGCCACACGGATAATCAGTATTTGTTCGGGGCTGGATACGGCAAACAACCCTGCCGTGCAGAGGCACATCAGTATAGCAGCCGTCCATTTGTAGGGAGAAAGGAAGAAAATGAGAAGTAGCATAAGGCATATTAATGCTTGTGCGGCAGTTCCCACTTTTCCGGGTGTATAGCGGTCGGAGAGGCGCCCGCTGATAAGATTTCCCATGACCATACCGAATCCGGCAAGAATCATCAGCGGAGTAATACTTTCGGTGGAGAAACCGGAAATATTCGTCAGCATAGGGTTGATATAGCTGTACCAACAGAATACGCCACCGTTGCCTAACGCCGTAGCACCGAGAATGAGCCAGGGAGCCGGAGTCTTCAAGAAATGGAATTGTCCTTTAAAGCCGGTATCCTTCAAGCCTTCTACGTGAGGTACCCAACGCCAGATGTAATACAGGATAACGATTCCCCAGATGCCGACCAACAGGAAAGTGGCACGCCAGGAAAGCATAGTGCTGAGAGAGGTTCCCAATGGGACACCGAATAGGTTGGCAATGGTCATTCCGGCAATCATAATCGAAACGGCTTCCGAACCTTTCCCTTTATCAGCCAGTCTTTCGGCAACAATGGAGCCGACGCCGAAATATGCTCCGTGCGGTAGTCCGGAGATGAAGCGCGCAGCAAGCAATATCCAATAATTGGGAGCTGTTGCAGCACAGATATTACCTATCATAATCAGGGTAACCAATACCAGCAGAATATGTTTCAACGGATATTTGCGGGCTAATGTCAACACGGGGGCACCCACACAGACGCCTAATGCATAAGCGGAAATGAAATGTCCCGCCATAGGGATACTGATCCCTAAATCTTTTGCCACATCGGGCAAAATACCCATCATTACAAATTCGGCAATACCTAATCCCAGGGTGCCGAACGCCAATGCGATAAGACTCTTTTTCATACCAAACTTAACCTGATACCTGTAACTTTTTACCTTTTTCTTTTTTGCGGGTGCAAAGGTAAAACAAAATCGGGCAGAGTGAGTTCGGTGTGAAATATTTTGATTTAAGTCAATTTATACAATGCTGCGTATGTAAGACTATGGATTTTAATAATTGTGTTTATAATAATATTATTGCGGTTTTTTTTATTAATAGAGATTGCCTTTTCAATTGCTCTTTCCTGAATGTTTAAGAATCCAGTCTGTTATATCTTTTAGAACTTCTGGGCTAATGGTTTCTTCTAGCTGCCCATACTCCGCCAATGTTCCTTTTTCACAGGTTTGAAACAGATGATTTAAGTTCGGGTAGGCTTTTACCGTTACATTCTTATTCCCGTTCTCGCTGATTCTTTGTTGGATAGCCGTAAGGTTCATAGCCGCCTCCACTTGAATGTCCTTTTCTCCGTTTAAGGCAAGTACCGGACATTTTATTTTTTTCATGGCTTTAGCCGGGTCATATCTCATAAAATGAAGATACCAGGGGGAGGTCATGGAACTTATCTGGGAGGAAATCTGCTGTACGGTATTCAAGTCTTTCAGTTGTTCGGACGACATGGTTTTGGTAACATCTGCATATAACTCTTTTTGAAGTTCATCTGTGGTTTTGTCTGCTTGTTGCAGTATGGCATACCTGTTTCGTATCGACGGTTTCGTTCCTTGCCAGAACGCATCCGGCATTCCCTGGGATTTAGAAATCATCTCTACTTGTTTCAGCATCAGGCTGTCACCTCTTACGCCGGCTCCTGCCAATGAAACAATAAACGCAATCGCCGGGTCTTTGGCAGCTACGATGAATGCTATGATTCCGCCTGCGCTATGTCCGATAATGCCAATCTTCTTTGTGTTTATTTCTTTTCTGCCGCGCAGGTAATTGATGGCAGCTTCCGTGTCCGTTGCGAAATCCTCGTTGGTGGCTGTTGCATGGTTGCCTTGTGAGGCGGCTGTGCCACGATCATCACAGCGTAATACGGCGATTCCGTTCCTCGTCAGATAGTCGGCGATGACTAGGAAAGGCTTGTGTCCCATGATCTCCTCATCCCGGTTCTGCGCACCGCTTCCTGTCACCAACACTACTGCCGGAAATTTATTTCCCTTTTCGGGAAGAGTTAATGTCCCCGCAAGGTTAATTCCGTCCTGTTCGTTTCTTACTGTAACTTCTTCACTTTTATAAGGGAAAGGTGGTTGAGGTTCCTGCGGACGTTTGGGACGGCTTGCTTCTCCCTTTTCCAGGTTCAATGGGATAGGCATTCCTTGTGTGAATGTTCCGGTTATCGTTTTGTCACTTTTCAATTTTCCTTTGTAGGAAGCATGAATAACAGGTATCTGAATAGTTAATATGGAATCACTGAAAGAGGTAGCTTGTGTCTTTATGCCGTTGGCTCCCTGGTCGGGACTGTCGAGCGTTGTTACATAAGTTCCTTGAGCCGCTTGGTTGATATGGAATACGATAGTCAGCGACCCGGTGGGAACAGTCAGTTTTCCGTGCCAAGTTCCTGAGATATCTTGCGCGGATGCGGAAGAAGATAAGAACAGTCCGGTGAATAATCCGGTGATAATAGTAGCTATGTAGACAGTTTTCAATGTGTTCATAAGAGAGAGATTAATAGTGAATGTAATTGATGCATATCAGATGATTCGTACAAAGATAACGATTATTCTGACATAAAAAATAAGACATTACTCAATCTTGTTTTAAGTCGAGTAATATTTTATTCGGATGAGATGTGACATACGGTTACCGGAGTGGGACCGGAGAAGAAAATGTTCGAACGAAGCCGATAAAATAGAAGAAGTTTGCAAAAATATACTCATATCTGTATTCAAACTCATATAAAAAAATTATTTTTGCTCATTCGATTGTATGGCAATCCTGCCCGTTGCTTGATAAAAGTATATGAAATGAGGAAAAATTGTGGATAATAGAGAATTAAATATCATAAATCGTTTTCTTCATGGTGATCATGAAGCCTACTCTCTGCTGTACAGAGATCATATTCAGGAGCTTTTCTCTTATGGCAAAGCTCTGACCGGCAATGATGAGCGGTTGAAGGATGCGATTCAAGATGTATTTTATAAACTATTATCCAACCCTGCCGCATTGAAGGATGTGCAGAACTTAAAGTATTTCCTTTTTAAATCATTGAAAAACAGACTGATTGATATACTCAAATCAGAGATGCGCCAGTCCCAGTCCGGTGAGGCAGCTGCCTACGAACAGATTCACTTCACCATAAATGACGTCACTGTACTGGATTCTCTGATTGAGGAAGAAGAACGCCTTGAATTAAGCCGGAAAATTAAATCGTTGTTGAACCTGCTGACTCCCCGGCAACGGGAGGCAGTCTGCCTGCGATATATATATGATATGGAGTATGATGAAATTGCGGATTTGTTGAATATGAGCAACTCCAAATCAGCGAGAAACTTAGTATCCCGGGCACTTGAACATTTACGTAAAGAAGACCTTGAACTTCTTATTATCCTCCCTTACACTATCAATCTAATAATTTGAAATAGTGTCCAGTACTCTTCTCCTTCCCGCAAGGAGGGGAATGGAGATGCCACCGACTTACTAAATTACCATCAAATTTGAAGAAGAACCAAAAAAAGTTCTTTTTTTTAATGGCAAAAAAAGCTGGCCGTCGTCTTTATTATAAACAAGCCTTAAAACTGTTTATTGTTAACCTGTATTTAAAGAATAAATAAGCTATGACTATTGATATTAAATACGAGAATTATTCTGTCAAGGATTTCTTGGAAGACGATTTGTTTCTTCAATGGCAACTGGCGCCGACAGAAACACTGGATGAGTTCTGGAAACAAGTACTACAACAATATCCGCACCAGGAAGCCAATCTTTCCGACGCTGTCCGGACCTTGCATTCAGTAACGATCAATCACGTTTCACTTTCCCGTCGGGAAGAAGATAAAATGCTTCAAAATATATATGCCCGTTATCGCAGGCATAGAGTCCGCCGCTTTATTTATTGGAGCACCAGTGTGGCGGCGAGCCTGATACTGCTGTTTCTTTTGGTTTCTCCGCTGAGGGACTTTACGGGAGAGAAAGTCAATGTGATGCTGACCGACGTACAGTCTGTGCGACTGGATACGATTCAGGATGTGCAACTAATAATCGGCGAGAAGAAAACGATAGCGATGGCGGAGGATGCGGATATTAGTTGGACGAAGGAAGATGAGATAGAGGTAAACGGACGTTCGTCCAACTCGACTTATAAATCACGGATAGATGCGGATGTGACATATAGCACTTTGCTGGTACCTTATGGCAAGCGTTCGTTTCTGACATTGCGGGATGGCACAAAAGTGTGGATCAACTCCGGTACAGAGGTGAGATTTCCCGTCAATATGGAAGGAAAAGAGCGCAGCATTTATGTCGACGGAGAAATCTATATTGAGGTGGCTAAAGATAAGGAACGTCCTTTCTATGTACATACTTCGGGATTTGATGTCCGGGTGTACGGTACAAAGTTTAATGTAACTTCCTATAAGGCGGACAAGGAGAAGTCGGTTGTGTTGGTAGAAGGCAGTGTTTCGGTCTGTTCCAAAGAAGAAACAAAAGAGAAGGAGGTGAAAGAAATCTTCCTGCATCCCGATCAGATGTATCATACAACGAACCGGGGACCTATGATTACCCATGTAAACGCACTTCAGTACATTACCTGGAAGGACGGAATCTGGCAATTTACGAGCGAGAGTCTGGAAAGCATTGCACTCCGGTTGTCACGTTATTATGGAGTAGATATACATTGTGATGAGAAGACGGCTGTGAAGTCATGTACAGGAAAGCTGATTCTGTTTGACGATGTAGACAAGACATTACGGATTATAGAAGAAATATTTGGTGTGCGGTATGAAACCAATCAAAATGAAATAATCATTAGTATGAACCCTTAAAACAAGATAGCCTATGGTAAAATAAACGGAATAAAAAACCGGATAATATGGCCGTATTATCCGGTGTAATTTAGTTCACTAATAAAACATTAAAAGCAATTCTAAACAACAATCAAATGTATGGAAAAAAATGCTCATTTGAAATTAACGAATACTTATTTATATAAAAGGATGTTGAACATTCCTCGAATTGTTTTGCTCTTTTTATGTGTGTCTTTCACCGTTCCTTCGTTGGCAGAGACCACTACGATGCAGTTACCGCAGCTTTCGCTGAGTCTGAATAATGTGACGATACGTGAAGTATTTAACATAATAGAGAAAAATACGGAGTACGTATTTATCTTTTCGGACGAGTTGCTTACCGACTTGAATGGAAAAGTCAGTATTCATGTAAATAAGCAAACGCTGGATAAAATATTGGATAAAGTTTTACAGTCGACAGGTTTGACTTATAAGATTACCAACAGGCAGGTCACGGTGAGTAAGAAAAGTCAGGCAGTCGTCCAGAAAACTTCTCTGAAGGTGACGGGACACGTGAGCGACGAAAAGGGAGAGCCCCTGATCGGGGTAAACATACAGGAAGAAGGAACCAACAATGTGGTTGTAACCGATATGAACGGAAACTTCTCGATGTATAATATATCCGGTCCTTCTTCTGTCCTGAAGTTTACCTATATCGGATTTATTCCGTTGAGGGTAGTGGTAGGAAAGCAGACGAATCTGTCGGTAAAGCTCGAATCCGATGTGAAAGGTCTGGAAGAAGTAGTTGTGGTAGGATATGGCTCTCAAAAAAGAGAGAGCGTCATTGGAGCTATTACCACTATGAAGCCTGCCGCCTTGCAGATTAATCAGAGCCGTTCCGTCACCAATGCATTGGCAGGACAGGTAGCGGGTATTATTGCCGTACAAAGAAGCGGGGAGCCGGGCAATGACGCTTCCGACTTCTGGATTCGCGGTATTTCATCTTTCGGTTCGGGAACGACTCCGCTGGTGCTGGTCGACGGAATCGAACGTAGTCTGAGTAATCTTTCTCCGGAGGAGATCGAGTCTTTCTCTGTCTTGAAGGACGCCACCGCTACGGCAGTCTATGGTGTGAAGGGAGCCAACGGAGTTATCCTGATACAGACCAAGCGTGGTCAGATTGGTAAACCCCGTATCCAGATAAAGGCTGATTATGGTTTCTCTGCTCCGACTATGTTACCCGAATTTGACGATGGTACCAAATATACGGAAGTGATGAATGTGGCCAGACAGTTCTCTTCGGGGAAAGATATGTATACGCAAGCTGCTATCAATGCCACCCGCAACGGTACGGACCCCGACTTGTATCCGAACGTAAACTGGCTAAAGGCAGTGACAAAGGATTATGTGCCGAGCGGACGTGTTTCATTGGACATCAACGGAGGTAGCGAGCGGTTACGTTATAGCTTGATTCTTGCCTACTACGGTGAAAAAGGGATGACGGTTACGGACCCGGGCGTAGAATATGACGCTTCCAATAAATTGTCCCGTTACAATATCCGTACCAATCTGGATATGAACCTGACTCCTTCTACTGAAATTAATGTAAGTCTGGGAGGATATATCCTGAATCAGCGCACGCCGGGATACACCACATCCAGTGATGAAAACCCCCGTACTCCTTTTACTGATATTATCAAACTGGCTTTTAAAAACACCCCGATTGTACACCCGGTGATTTACTCGAACGGACAAATTCCGGCAAATACATCGCAGACCAACCCGTGGGCTGCCGCTACACATTCGGGGTTTATCTCCAGCTATATCAGCAGTTTACAGTCCGTTTTCGCCGTTACACAGGATATTGGTAAGTTATGGCATCCCTTGAAAGGCTTGAAGGCGAAAGCTACCTTCTCATTCGACACGTATGCCTGGAACTCATTCTTGAGAACCAAGAAACAGACCACTTATATGGCTACCGGACGTGATGCGGACGGTAACCTGCTGACGAGCGTCACCAATGAAGGGGACGATTATTTGAAATATTCGAAAGAAGCGGGTGGTAACCGTACTATGTATATGGAAGGCCAGTTGTCTTACAGCCGTTTGCTGGCGGATGCACATCAGATAGATGGTTTGCTGCTGTACAATATGCGCGATTACGTGGATGCGGACGCTACTTCGGCTATCAATTCACTTCCCCACCGCACACAGGGAATTGCCGCCCGTCTGTCTTACAGTTATAAAGGCAGGTATTTTATTGAGGGAAACTTCGGTTATAATGGTTCGGAGAACTTCAGCAAGGGACATAAATGGGGATTCTTCCCTTCCGTAGCCGGTGGTTG
>OGPX01000739.1_pt1 | contig 24889 bp, 18 predicted proteins | sample 1553101 | NCBI WGS metagenome assembly OGPX01 (sample SAMEA2579964, study PRJEB22360) | human gut metagenome | biome: human gut; feature: human-associated habitat; material: faeces | place: Denmark | collected 2008/2010
GCGGGACTGCGCATCCTCCACCTGCGGCTCGATTTCGCCTACCTCTTCGCCAAGAAGCACTCGCTGCTGCGCAACACATACAGCATCAGTTTCGGGTTGGATTTCTGACGTAAAACCGGCAAGCCCGACACGCTCGGGGTTCATCCCGGGCCGAACCTCCGACTCCACACCGGGCCGCGGCGTCATTCATTCCGACAATCCCTCCGGGTCTCCCTCGTCAAAGGGAGACTTTTCATTTTCCGTTTTCGGAGAGATATTCCAGAATCCCCTCGCAGCCGTCTTCCAGCATGTCGAGCACCAGTTCGAAGCCCTCGTGGCCCTCGTAGTAGGGATCGGGCACTGTCGGGCTTTCGGGTGGGCGGCGGCAGAACTCCGCCCTGCGGAAAATCTTCCGCGCAGCCTCGCGCGAGGGAGCCAGCCGGTTGAGCGACTCGTAGTTCATGTCGTCCATCGCCACGATCATGTCGAAGCGGTCGAAATCCTCCTCCCGGACCTGCCGCGAACGGTGCGTCAGCGCATAGCCGCGGCGCGAGGCCGCGCTGCGCATGCGCGGATCGGGCAGTTCGCCGCGGTGTCCCCCGTAGGTTCCCGCGGAGTCGATCCCGAACGTCCCGGACAGGCCGCGTCGCTCCACGATGCGGCGCATGATGCCCTCGGCGGCCGGAGAACGGCAGATATTGCCGAGGCAGACAAACAATATTCTCGTTTTCATATGGTTGAAATTTCAGATGCTTTCCGGACCGACGCCCCGCAAGGAGCCGGAAAAAGGGCGGTTCATGGCCTGCCGTCATTGTCCGTTCCGGCAAATGCAGCCCGTCAGATGGTCGTTGACGAACCCCGAGGCCTGCAAATGGGCGTAACAAATCGTGGGGCCGAAAAATTTGAAGCCCCGTATTTTCATGTCCCGGCTCATGGCGTCGGATTCGGGTGACGACGCCGGAATCTCGTTCAGGGAGCGGAAATGGTTGGTGATCGGCTTTCCGCCGGGAAAGAACGACAGCGTGTAGTCCCTGAAACTGCCGAACTCCTCCTGCACGGCGAGGAACAGCCGCGCATTCGTGATGGTCGCTTTGATTTTCAGCCGGTTTTTCACGATGCCGTCGAAGTGCATCAGCCGTTCGACATCGTCATCGGTCATCCGCGCCACCTTCCCGGCGTCGAAATTGCAAAAGGCCTTGCGGTAGCCCTCCCGCTTCCGGAGAATCGTTATCCAGCTCAACCCGGCCTGGGCGCTCTCCAGCACGAGGAATTCGAACAGCTTCCCGTCGTCGGTCACCGGTCTTCCCCACTCCTCGTCGTGGTATTTCACATACAGCCCGTCGGTTCCGCACCAACCGCAGCGTCCGTCTATCATATCCTGCATCGTCGTCCCGTTTGGAATACACCGCCAAAGGTAGCAAAAAGTCGGATGGATGCAAAATCGGGCCGCCCCGGTCGGCAAAACCTTCCGACCTGTGAAAAATGTCGTCACGGCGCCGGGGGCGGCGGAACTTCCGGAACGCGAATTGCAGGGAGCCGGGGCATGGGAAAACGAATTTCAGACTGGATCGGACAATACAGGTGCATGGACTGGGCGGTGCTCTACCTGCGGCTGTTCACGGGGGCTTCGATGCTGTTTCACAACATCGGCAAAATACAGAACTACAACGAGATAATCAGTTCATATCCATCGCCGCTTTACATCAATCCGCCGGCCGTGTTCGTCATCGTGACGGTCGCCGAGGCGCTGCTGGCCGTGCTGATCATCATGGGTCTCTGGGTGCGGATGTCGGCCCTCGTCATGTCGCTGGGCATCCTCCTGATGTTCGCCTGGGGCGGATTCGGAGCCGGAGAGCCGGAATTCGCGTGGCTCGGGATCTACGTATTCCTGATCGTTTCGGGCGGCGGACTGTACGCCTTCGACGCGGCTCTGCTCCCGTCCGACCGAAAAAAATGACCAATCGAACAATAATATGCACCCCCGCAATCTCCATTTTCGGAGAAATATTGTAACTTTGCCACGATTTGTTTTCATTAAAAACCAACAAAATCAGAACGTAATGAAGATGAAAGTGATTGCAATGCTGGCCGCCTTCGCGCTGACCGCATCGGCCGTTCAGGCGCAGGAGCTGCCCCGCAAAGTGCAGAACGTCGAGGTGCTCGATCTGGACGGCAAGCCGGTCAAACTCCCCTATTTCGGCGAAAAGAACCTGATGATATTCTACGTGGACCCCGACCGGCACAAGCAGAACGAGGATTTCACCATCGAACTGGAGCAGAACCACCGCGCCGAAAGCGACAATATCCACGGCTTCGGCGTGATGAACCTCAAGGACGCCCCGATGGTCCCCAACGGCATGGCCCGCAACATGGCCAAGAAGCGCACGGCCAAGAACGGCGCGCTGGTACTGGCCGACCAGGATCGCATCCTGAGCACGGCATGGGAGCTGGGCGACTGCAACAACCAGTTCGTGCTGATGATCGTATCGAAGGAAGGCGAGCTGGTATTCCTGCGCAAGGGCGTGCTCTCGGAGCAGGACAAGGCCGATTTCTACGAAACAATCGAGAAGTACAAATAGCCGGATGCTGCGCAGGATAGCCGTTGTATGCTTCGTCCTGGGTTTCGTTCTGCACGGACGGGCACAGGAGCAGGAGGTATACATCAACGGCAGCGATACGCTGCACTATACGTACACCCCGCTTCCGGGGCAGGAAGAGGAACCGCAGGCCGAAAAGCGCCCGCCGTTCCTGCGCCGCGTCGTAAAATACTTCGAAGGTTCGACCACCGACCGCACGTTCGAAAAGAAGATCGACTTCACTTTCGCGGGGGGGCCGAGCTACTCGAAGAATACGAGCCTCGGCATCGGGCTGCTGGCCGCGGGCCTCTACCGCATCGACCGCACGGACTCGGTGACGGCACCCTCGGACATCTCGATCTTCGCCAATGTCTCGATTTCGGGATTCTATGCGCTGGGGGTCACGGGCAACAACATCTTCGCCCGCAACAGCAAGCGCATCGACTACACGGTAATGTTCGCCTCGGCGCCCCGCGACATGTGGGGCATCGGCTACCACGACGGGCGGTATAACGAAGAGGGGTCGTACAACGAAAAACGCTACCTCGTGAAGGGGCGCTACCTGCACCGCGTGCTGCCCAACACCTATGTGGGCGGCATCCTGAGCTTCGAGCACACGCAGGGCAAGAAATTCGACGCCCGCAGCGAGCGTTACCTGTCGCAGTACGGACAGAAGACGCACTACACGGCCACCGGCATCGGGGCCATCCTCGAGTACGACTCGCGCGACTTCATCCCCAACCCGTACCGGGGCATCTATGTCAGCCTGGAGGAGACCTTCTTCGCCAAGGGGCTGGGCAACTGCGGCAAGTCGCTGTGGCGCACGACCTTCACGGCCGACTGGTACCGTCAGGTATGGAAAGGGGGACTGATCGCCACCGACCTCTACGCGGAGTTCAACTCCGAAGGCACCCCGTGGCCGATGCTGGCCCGCATGGGCGGTTCGCAGCGCATGCGCGGCTACTACCAGGGGCGCTATACGGACAACGACATGATTACCTTCCAGGTAGAGTTGCGCCAGCGCATCTGGCGGCGTATCGGCTGCACGGTATGGGGCGGTGCCGGCAACGTATTCGAGAGCCTCGACCGGTTCGACTGGTCGGAAACGCTTCCCAACTATGGCGTCGGCCTGAGGTGGGAGCTGAAAAAACGGGTCAATGTGCGGCTCGATTACGGCTTCGGCAAGAAAACCAGCGGGTTCCTGCTGAGCCTGAACGAAGCTTTTTAGGTTAGTAAAGATATGAATGCTGATCCGAATAAAAATAACAGGCGACGGACGGTCAAAACCCGCAGCCGTTTCACCACGCTGCTGACCGTCTATTTCTTTGTCGCGCTGATTATCCCCAACTGCGTGCTGGCCAACACCGAACCCTACTCCGTATGGACGGTCGAGGCGCTGATACTGATGCCGTTGGGATTTTATATGATGTGGAGCGTGGCACTGCGCCGTTCGGGCATAATGATCTGGCTGGCGTTCCCGTTCATTTTCCTGTGCGCGTTCCAGATCGTGCTGCTGTACCTTTTCGGCAACTCGATCATCGCCACGGACATGTTCACCAACCTGGTGACGACCAACCCGGGCGAGGCGGGCGAGCTGCTGAGCAACATCTACCCCTCCGTGATCCTGGTCTGCGTGATGTACCTGCCGCTGCTGTGGTTCGCCGCGCGCGAAATCGGGCACAAACGGCAGATATCGCGCACCACGCGCATGAACGTCGGGCTGACCGGGGCGGTGCTCATGGCGCTGGGCATGCTGGCGCTGTGGCCGGCCTACCGCGTGAGCGAAGACCGGCACGTGCTGCGGGACGAGATCTTTCCGCTCAACGTGCTCTACAACGTACACCTGAGCGCCACGGAATTCTGCAAGGCCTACAATTTCGAGGAGACCTCGGAGGATTTCACCTACGGTGCGTCGCGCACGGCCCAGGCGCCGGGGCGCGAGATATACGTCTACGTCATCGGCGAAGCCTCGCGTGCGATGAACTGGCAGTTGTACGGTTACGACCGCGAGACGAATCCCCGCCTTTCGCAGGTCGATGACCTGATCGTTTTCCGCGACATGCTCACGCAGAGCAACACCACGCACAAGAGCGTGCCGCTGATCCTCTCGTCCGTTGCGACCGACGAGCACCCCGAACTCTACCGCCGCAAGGGGCTCCCGGCGCTGTTCAACGAAGCCGGTTTCGAGACCTGGTTCATCTCCAATCAGTCGCCGCAGGGCGCCATGATCGACAAACTCGCCCGCGACGCCGACCACCTGATCTATATCCGCTCGCCGCGCCACGACATGCAGCTGCTGGACGAGGTGCGCCGCGCCGTGGAAAGCAACAAGGCGCAGAAGATGCTCTTCATACTCCACTGCTACGGCTCGCACTTCAGCTACCACCAGCGTTACCCGCGCGAGTTCGCGCATTTCCGCCCCGACGACGACGTGGCGATCTCGCGGGAACACGTGCAGACGCTCCGCAACGCCTACGACAATTCGATCCTCTACACGGATTTCTTCCTCTCGGAAACGATCCAGTACCTGCGCGGACTGCGCGGGACTTCGTCGGCGCTGCTCTACTGCGCCGACCACGGCGAGGACATCCTCGACGACAGGCGCGAACGCTTCCTGCACGCCTCGCCCACGACGACGGCCTATCAGCTCTACGTGGCGTCGCTGGCCTGGTTCTCGGAGGATTACCGGACCCATTTCCCCGAAAAGGTCGCCGCCGCCGAGGCCAACGAGACGGCTCCCGCGACGACCCACGCGCTGTTTCACACGATGGCCGACATGGCTTCGATCCGCGGACGGTTCCTCACGACGAAGGTCTCGCTCGTAAGCCCCGATTTCGACCGCACGGCTCCGCGCCGCTACCTGAACGACCACAACGAAGCCGTGCCCTTCCGCAAGACGGGCCTGCGGCACGAGGACATGGAGGTGTTCCGGAGATACGGAATCGAACTTTAGGTTCCGATTTCAGGCGGCTATTTCCGCACATCCCCCGTTTTCGATTTCAGAGACGCCTATTCGCGCCTGAACGAAACGCGGCACGGATGGGCAGTATAAAAACACCCATTCGTACCGCGTGAGAGCAAGTGCGAAGACGCCCTATAAAACCGGAAACGATAAAGGCTGCCCCGAAGGACAGCCTTTATCGTTGTGCGGAACTCAATTATTTCGCAGCTTCTACGGAAACCTTGCGGAACTCCTTCATCAGCTTCGAAATTTCGAGAGCCGATTTGCGGGCGCGCGTGCCGGCAGCCTTGTTGTTCTTCTCTACCTGGGCAGCTGCGTTGGCTGCAAACACCTCAAACTCTGCGTTGATCTTTTCTACTAATTCTTTCATAGTTTTATTTATTAAATTGGGTTTGTTTGTCTGTATCTCCAATCATCTTCCCCACTTTTTTTGAATATAGAGAATTTGTACTATTTTTGTTTTTGGAAATGACAATAGGTACTTTGTCCCATTCAGATATTTGCTGAAATGAGCACTCTAGGACTAAATTAAATCTATTAAAATACGAATGAAAACGAATCTGATTTGTGTATTGCTTTTATCCTTTTTCTTAGTAAAAATGGATGCTTTTGCTCAAAAAGCAGTTATTAAAGTAGCTTGCGTTGGAAATAGTATTACTTATGGAGCTAACATTCCCAATCGCAATAAAAATAGTTATCCGGCTCAGTTGCAAGCTTATTTGGGAAGTGATTACGAGGTCAGGAATTATGGAATTTCGGGTTGCACTCTTTTGTCAAAAGGGGATTATCCTTATGTAAAGACCCGTGCATTTGCAGACTCACATACATTTCAGCCGGATATTGTGCTCATAAAATTAGGAACCAATGATACCAAACCTCAAAACTGGCAATATAAAGATGATTTTATAGGAGATTATCAGCGACTTATTGATAGTTATAAATCATTACCTTCACATCCGCGTATCATTTTGCTGACTCCTGTCCGTTGCTTTCTGACGGATGATTCCTCCATCAGTGCAGAGCGGATAGCTGCTTCGGTTCGTCCTATGATAGAAGAGATTGCATGGAAAAACAAGTTAGAAATACTCAACCTGTTTAATTTGTTGGGTGACCAATGGGAATCACATCTTTTACCGGATCGCTTGCATCCGTCTTCTATCGGTGCCGGAAAAATGGCTCGTCAAATAGGTTCTTATTTGATTCTTACTGCAGGGTGTACAGAACAAGATAAAGCTGATTGGTTGCAAGGTAAAGAAGAATTTAATTTTCATGGTTTCTGTGGATATCAGTTTGATTGTGACGGGGCTGCTTGCAAGATTGTGAAACCTTATAAGGAGGCGAAAGGAAAGCCGTGGGTGATGCGTGCTCGATTTTGGGGACATCAACCTCAAACGGATATTGCGTTGTTGGAACAGGGATTTCATATTGCCTATTGTGATGTGGCTGATATGTATGGGGCGGACAAAGCTGTCAAACGTTGGAATAAATTGTATGCAAAGATGGTAAAAGAAGGCTTCCATAAGAAAGTTGTTTTGGAAGGTATGAGCCGGGGAGGATTGATTGTCTACAACTGGGCTGCACAAAATACTGATAAAGTTGCCTGTATCTATGCGGATGCGCCGGTGATGGATATTAAAAGCTGGCCGATGGGGAGAGGTGCTTCGGAGGGGTCGGATGATGATGTTCGGCAATTGCTTTCAGCATATGGATTTTCAAATGAAGAAGCAGCTTTAAGGTGGCGGAAAAATCCGGTGAATCATGCCGGGAAAATAGCAAAAGCCGGTATTCCTTGCTTGCACGTTGTGGGCGATGCGGACAAGGTTGTTCCGGTTAGTGAAAATACAGCTGTATTTGAAGAAGAAATGGAACGTTTGGGAGTTCCTGTTACTGTGATACATAAACCGGGAGTAGGGCATCATCCTCATTCGTTGAATAACCCCGAACCTATCGTACATTTTATTTTATCGGCTTTACATCGTCTCCCCAATGAATGTATCCATGCTGTTCCCGGGAATGAGTTCCGTTCCGGGGCCGGATGGGTAAAAGGCGTTGAATGGCATGAGGTGGATGCTGATATTAAAGCAACTTTGGCAAACAGGAAGCTGAAATTATTGCTGTTGGGTAATTCCATTACTCAGGGATGGGGAGGCACCCGAAAAGCTGTAGCCTATAAGCCCGGCAAAGAGGCAATGGATAGAGTGCTTGGTGAGAAGACGTGGGAAAGTGCGGGAATATCGGGTGACCGTACTCAGAATCTTCTTTGGCGTATCCGCTATGATGATTATAATTGTTGTAAACCGGAGGTTGTTGTGATAGCTATCGGCATTAATAATTTAATATCAGGTGAAAATACACCGGAAGAAGTGGCGGAAGGTATTGTCGCTGTTACAAAGGAAGCGGTTATTGCTTTCCCCGATTCTCGTATCCTTCTTTTAGGTCTTCTCCCCGCAGGTAAGGAGAAAGGAAGTGCAATTCGCATGAGTTGTGATAAAATTCATGCCATATTGAAAAAAAAGAAATTGGCTGGCGCTGAATATGTGAATCCTACCGAATGGTTCTTGGATGCAGATGGAAGAATACGTGACGAACTTTATAGCGGTGATTATACACACTTGACGGAGGAAGGATATAAATTAATGGCTGATAAAATAATGAAGGCTTTGTTAGAGCAGGGTTGATTATTTTTTTTGCTAAATTTTCTTTCACCCTAACAAAAAAATATTCTATCATTTTCCGGTATTGAATAAAACTCGTATATTTGCACGCAATAAATTCAAAACGCATTAAGCCCTATGTCATTTATTGCAGATAAAATTGTAATGGACGGATTGACTTACGATGATGTATTGTTAATCCCAGCCTATTCTGAAGTTTTACCCAAAACAGTCGAACTCTCGACTAAGTTCTCACGCAACATTGAGTTAAAAATCCCGTTTGTAACAGCTGCTATGGACACTGTTACCGAAGCGAAAATGGCCATTGCCATTGCTCGTGAAGGTGGTATCGGTGTTATCCATAAGAATATGTCTATTGAGGAACAAGCTCGTCAGGTTGCTATTGTAAAGCGTGCCGAAAATGGTATGATTTATGATCCGGTGACTATCAAGAGAGGATCTTCGGTAGCCGATGCATTGGGCTTGATGGCCGAGTATAAGATTGGCGGTATTCCGGTAGTAGATGATGAAGGACATTTGGTGGGAATTGTTACCAACCGCGACCTTCGTTTTGAGAAAGACCATAACAAGCGTATTGATGAGGTGATGACGAAAAGTAACATCGTTACTACCAATCAGACAACCGACTTGGAAGCTGCTGCCCAAATCCTGCAGGAACATAAAATAGAAAAGTTACCGGTAGTTGATAAAGATAATAAATTGGTAGGCTTGATTACCTACAAGGATATTACTAAGGCAAAAGACAAGCCGATGGCCTGCAAAGATAGCAAAGGCCGTCTTCGTGTGGCTGCCGGGGTAGGCGTGACAGTGGATACGCTGGACCGTATGCAGGCATTGGTGGATGCAGGTGCGGACGCCATTGTGATTGATACGGCGCATGGGCACTCTATGTTTGTAATCGAGAAGTTGAAAGAGGCTAAGAAACGTTTCCCGAACATTGATATAGTAGTAGGTAATATTGCAACCGGAGAGGCCGCGAAAGCATTGGTTGAGGCTGGTGCCGACGGTGTGAAAGTGGGTATCGGTCCGGGTTCTATCTGTACCACTCGCGTAGTTGCCGGTGTGGGTGTTCCCCAGTTGTCTGCCGTATACGATGTGGCAAAAGCATTGAAAGGTACGGGTATTCCTCTGATTGCCGATGGCGGTTTGCGTTATTCCGGCGATGTGGTGAAGGCTTTGGCTGCCGGTGGTTATTCTGTAATGATTGGCTCATTGGTGGCCGGAACGGAAGAGTCTCCGGGCGAAACGATTATCTTCAACGGGCGTAAATTCAAGTCTTATCGCGGTATGGGCTCTTTGGAGGCTATGGAACATGGTTCTAAAGACCGTTATTTCCAGAGTGGAACAAGTGATGTGAAGAAGCTCGTTCCGGAGGGTATCGCTGCTCGTGTTCCTTATAAGGGCACTCTATATGAGGTTATCTACCAGTTGACCGGTGGTTTGCGTGCAGGTATGGGATATTGCGGTGCGGCTAATATCGAAAAACTGCACGATGCCAAGTTCACCCGTATCACTAATGCCGGTGTGCTTGAAAGCCATCCGCATGATGTTGCAATCACCAGCGAGGCGCCGAATTACAGCCGTCCTGAATAAAGGAAATATACACACTTAACGATATATGCCCGGAAAGTAAAACTATACTTTTCGGGCATTGTTCTTATTGGACGGAAGATTTATTGAGGAGTACATATGGTTTTTTCGATGTGAACCAGGCATATTATTTCTGAAATTGTATCTTTGTGTCGTATCTGCATTTGATTTTGTTCGTTTCTTTAAAAAGGTGATTATGATAAAGAGTTGTTTGGCGGTGATCTTTCTTTGGTTGGGTTGGAATGTTTTTGCTCAGCAGGATCCGGTGTTGATGCGTATTAATGGAGAGGATGTGCTCCGTTCTGAATTTGAGTATAGCTATAACAGGGATAAATCATTGCTCGCTCTTAAACACGCTACACCGGGAAAATATGTAGAGCATTTTGTGAATTTCAAACTGAAAGTAGGTGATGCTGAAGCTGCCGGTTTGGATACGGCTTTTGCTTTCTGCGAGGAAGTGGAGAACTATCGTGCCCGGCTGGTAGAATCATACCTGACCGATACGGTTGAAGCGGATGCTGCTGCCCGCCGGTGGTATGACAGGATGAAGGCTCATCATCGTGGAGGACAGGTACGTGTGCGCCATATTTTCAAATATCTTCCTCAGAATGTTTCCGGTGATGCGCTTCGCGATGCGGTTGCCCGTATGGACTCCATTTATGAGTATCTTCGGAAAAATCTGGGAGACAATGCTTTTGACGCTTGTGTAGAGCGCTTCTCTGATGACAAGCGGTCGTTATGGGTGAGTTGGCTTCAGATGCCGGTGGAATTTGAAGACGTGGCTTTTGAATTGCCGGTGGGTGGCGTGTCTCAGCCTTTTTTTACTCCGCAAGGTATTCATATCGTAAAGGTACTTGAACGTAGAGAGCTGCCGCCTTTTGAAAAGGTGAAGGATGAAATAATGGCTCGTCAGTCCCGGCATGAAGCGGACCGGGGGGTGGAAGTGCAGGTGGAGAAATTAAAGAAAGAATACCGGTACACTCCCGACAGGGCTGGTGTGGATGAACTGACGAATTCAGGGCATACCAGCCGCACTCTGTTCACATTGGCAGGAAGGAGCTATACGGGAACCGATTTTGCCCGTTTTGCTGCGGCTTATCCGGCAGGTGTGCGCAAGCAGCTGGACGCTTTCATCGTGAAAACCGTACTTGATTATGAAAATACATGTTTGGAGCAGAAATATCCGGATTTACGTTGTTTGGTGCAAAACTACAAGGAGCAGGCGCTGTTGAAGAAAATCATAGACAAGGAAATCCGTAAACGGGCTGCGACGGATGAAGCCGGTTTAAAAGCCTATTTTGAGAAGCATCGGTCCGATTATCAGTGGGAAGAACGGAGATATAGAGGAATTGTCCTGCATGGCGTGAGTAAACGTGTTGTCAAGCAGGCGCGTAAGTTCTTGAAAAGCTTGCCGGAAGAAGAATGGAAAGATGCCATACGCTTGACTTTTAATGCCGGTGCGCAACCGCAGATACAAGTCGAACAGGGTGTGTTTGCTCCCGGTGACAATGCGTATGTTGATGATTTGGTGTTTAAGGGTAAGGATGCAACGCCTTTGGTGTCATTTCCTTTTACTGCTGTGTTGGGCAAGAAAGTGAAAGGGCCGGATGACTATCAGGAAGTAAAAGACAGGCTGGTTGCGGATTATCAGACCTACTTGGATGGCCGTTGGGTGGACCGTTTACGCTCTTCGGCTAAGGTTGAAATAAACCAAGAGGTTTTAAAAACCGTTAATAATCACTGATGCAACCGATTAAAGCAGTATCTTCGTACCTTAAAAACAGTAAATATCAGTTGGTAATGCGAACAATCTGTTTGGGGCTTTTAATTCTTCTTGTCTGTGGATCATGCAAGGAACAGCACGATCATGGAGGGCGAACACCGTTAGTGGAATTGGATGGCAACTTCCTTTACCATGAAGATTTGCAAGCGGTACTTCCTGCGGGGCTGTCGAAGGATGACAGCCTGTTGTTTGCAGAGCATTACATACGCAACTGGGCGGAAGAAGTGCTGTTGTATGAGAAGGCGAAAAGCAATATTCCCAACAGTGGTGAAATTGACAAGCTGGTGGAGAACTACCGGAAAGCGTTGATTATGCATACCTATCAGCAGGCATTGATGAATCAGACCCTTTCCAAGGAAATTTCGGAAACGGAACTGGCCGATTACTATGAGAAGCATCAGGAACTTTTCAAGGTAGAGCGTCCTTTGATGAAGGGATTGTTCATCAAAGTTCCTCTTAAGGCTCCCCAGTTGGGCAATGTCCGCCGTTGGTACAAAACCGAGACCCGCGAAGCAGTAGAACATTTGGAAAAATACAGTTTGCAGAATGCTGTGAAGTACGAGTACTTTTATGACAAGTGGGTGCCGATAGCCGAAGTGATGGATCTGATACCGCTGAAGGTGTCCGATGCTGGAGAATACCTGAATAAGAACCGTCATGTAGAGCTGAAAGATACTGCTTTCCATTACTTCCTGAATGTGAGTGATTTTCGTACGGTGGGAGAACAGGAACCGTACGAATTCGCCCGTACTCAGGTGAAGGATATGATGCTGAACATGAAGCAGGTGGAGTTTATGGAACAAGTAAAAGAAGACTTGTACCGACGTGCCGAGAAGAGAGAGAAAATTAAATATTATTAGTATAAGACACCAAGAATGAAAAAGTGTATGAACTTTAAGTTTGTAGTTTTATTTGCCTTGACGCTGTTAGCCGGTTCTACCGTTTATGGACAAGACAATGTGATTGACGAGGTAGTGTGGGTAGTAGGCGACGAGGCTATATTGAAGTCCGAAGTGGAAGAAGCGCGTATGAGCGCCTTGTATGAAGGACGTAAGTTCGATCGCGACCCTTATTGCGTGATACCGGAAGAAATAGCTGTGCAAAAGTTGTTCCTGCATCAGGCAGCGCTCGACAGTATTGAAGTCTCCGAAGCCGAGGTTATTCAGCGTGTGGACTATATGACGAATATGTATATCACCAATATCGGTTCACGCGAGAAAATGGAGGAATACTTCAATAAAACGTCCAGTCAGATTCGCGAAACTTTGCGCGACAACGCTCGTGAAGGTCTGAAAGTGCAGAAGATGCAACAGAAGCTGGTTGGTGAAATCAAGATTACGCCTGCCGAGGTGCGCCGTTACTTCAAAGACCTGCCGCAAGACAGTATCCCCTATATTCCGACACAGGTAGAGGTTCAGATTATCACTCAGCAGCCTAAGGTTCCTTTGGAAGAGATAGAGAATGTGAAAAAGCGTTTGCGCGATTTCACCGACCGCATCACAAAGGGTGAGACCAGCTTCTCTACGTTGGCCCGTATGTATTCCGAAGATCGTGCTTCGGCCATTCGTGGTGGTGAGATTGAATTCTCCGGACGTGGCATGTTGGATCCTGCCTATGCTAATGTTGCTTTCAACTTGCAAGATCCCAACAAAGTATCCAAAATCGTGGAGTCTGAGTATGGCTTTCATATCATCCAGTTGATAGAGAAGCGGGGCGATCGTATCAAGACCCGCCACATCTTGTTGAAGCCGCATATTCCGGAAGCAGCTCTGACGGCAGGGATGTCGCGTCTGGATTCTATTGCCGATGACATTCGCAATGGAAAGTTCTCTTTTGAGGAAGCGGCATCGGTGCTTTCGCAGGATAAGGATACACGCAATAATCATGGTCTGCTGCCCAATCCCAATAATAATACTTCCAAGTTCGAGATGCAGGAACTGCCGCCTGAGATAGCAAAAGTGGTGGATAAGATGAAGGTGGGCGAGATTTCCGAAGCATTCACGATGATTCCGCAGAAAACCGGAAAGGAAGAATGTGTTATCGTGAAACTGAAGAGCCGCACTAACGGGCATAAGGCAACTGTTGCCGACGACTACCAGAACCTGAAAGAAATAGTTCTGGAGAAACGTCGCGACCAGATGTTGGACAAATGGATTCGTGAAAAACAGAAACATACCTACGTCCGCATCAACGAAAATTGGAGAAACTGTACTTTCAAGTATCCGGGATGGATAAAAGACTGATATTTGGTTTGATATGTCTGTTCGGCGTTTGCTTGCTGAGTGCGCAGGACAGGAAAAACGAGCCTGACAGGAAAAAGAAACGTGTAGATTTGCTCTATGCCGATGAAGCGCAGGCGGACAAGCAGTCGCGTCCCGACGTACAGGTGCTGATAGGATCTGTCAGGATGAAGCATGACAGCATGTACATGTTTTGCGACAGTGCTCTGATTTACGAGAAAATCAATTCCGTTGAGGCTTTCGGCAATGTCCGCATGGAGCAGGGGGACACCTTGTTCATATATGGTGATTACCTGTATTATGACGGAATGTCGCAGCTTGCCATGTTGCGTGAGAATGTGCGCATGATTAACCGTAACACAGAGCTCACTACGGACAGCCTGAATTACGACCGTCTTTACAACTTAGGCTATTATTTTGATGGCGGTACGTTGACCGATGAAGAAAACGTACTGACTTCCGAATGGGGAGAATACAGTCCGGCCACCAAACTGGCTGTGTTCAACCATGAGGTGAAGTTGGTGAATCCGAAGTTTGTCCTCACTTCCGATACGCTGAAATACAGTACGGAATCTAAAATCGCTACGATTCTGGGACCTTCTGATATTGTCAGCGACAAAAATCATATCTATTCGGAACGCGGGATATATAACACCGTTTCCGAGCAGGCGGAACTGTTGGACCGTTCGGTCCTGACCAACGAAGGTAAGAAACTGGTGGGTGACAGCCTGTTCTACGACCGTAAGCTGGGGTATGGCGAAGCCTTTGATAACGTGCAGATGAATGATACGGTAAACAAGAATATGCTTACCGGTGATTATTGCTTCTACAACGAACTGACGGGTAATGCCATTGCCACCCGGCGTGCCGTTGCCATCGACTATTCTCAGGGCGACAGCCTTTTCATGCATGGTGATACCTTGCGGCTGGTGACCTACAATCTGAATACTGATTCCACTTATCGTGAAATGCGTGTTTATCATAAAGTGCGTGCTTATCGTACGGACGTGCAGGCGGTATGCGACTCTTTGGTCTATAACTCCAAAGATTCCTGCATGACGATGTACACCGATCCGGTCTTATGGCATGGCGCGCAGCAATTACTTGGGGAAGAGATAAAAGTCTACATGAATGATAGCACCATTGACTGGGCGCATATCATCAATCAGGCATTGGCGGTGGAGCAGAAAGATTCTGTTCACTACAATCAGGTGACAGGCAAAGAGATGAAGGCTTTTTTCATCAATGGAGATATGCGTCGTGTGGATGTAAACGGTAATGTCCTGATTGTTTTCTATCCGGAAGAGAAAGACAGTACGATGATTGGCATGAACTATGCCGAAGGCAGTTTCCTGCGCATTTTTCTGAAAGACCGTAAGATGGAAGAAGCTGCTTTGATAGGCAAGTCCAATGGGGTGTTGTATCCTATGGATCAGATACCGGCGGACAAAATGCGGCTGCCTTCGTTTGTGTGGTTCGATTATATCCGTCCGCTGAATAAGTATGACATCTTTGAATGGCGAGGCAAAAAAGCGGGTGAGACATTGCAGAAAAGTGATCGGAAACCTTTAACTTCGCCAAGAGATATGCACATAAAACGAACTAAAAAATAACGCTATGGGAATGTTTACAATGCGCAAGCCGCGAGGATTTAACCATTCATATATCTATGTGGATGAGCGGAAAGAGAAGCTGGCTAAAATGGAAGAAGATGCCAAACGCGAATTAGGTATGCTGCCGGAGAAGGAGTTTTCGCCTGAAGATATCCGGGGGAAGTTCGTTGAAGGCACCACCCATCTGAAGCGTCGTAAAGAGAGCGGGCGCAAGCCTGTGCATTTGGGGATAATACTGGTTGTCATAGCCCTGCTGATTTATTTGTGGTATGCTATAACCAACGGTATTATCTAAGTTGTCTATATTCTTATTCTTTATATTTTATACTTAATACTTGCCATGAGCGATATCATTCATTTGCTGCCCGATTCGGTTGCGAACCAGATTGCTGCCGGAGAGGTGATCCAGCGTCCGGCATCCGTCATCAAGGAATTGGTAGAAAATGCGATTGATGCAGAAGCCGGAGAGATACATGTGCTGGTAACGGATGCGGGGAAGACCGGCATCCAGGTTATCGACGACGGAAAGGGCATGTCCGAAACGGATGCCCGTTTGTCTTTTGAACGCCACGCCACTTCCAAAATACGTGAAGCCTCCGATTTGTTTGCTTTGCGCACGATGGGATTTCGCGGAGAAGCGCTGGCATCCATTGCCGCGGTGGCGGAAGTGGAATTGAAGACCCGTCCTGCCGGTGAGGAACTCGGTACGCGGTTGCTTATTGCCGGCTCTAAGGTAGAGAGCCAGGAGGCTGTGTCCTGTCCTAAGGGGAGCAATTTCTCCGTAAAGAACCTGTTTTTCAATGTCCCTGCCCGCCGTAAGTTCCTGAAGGCGAATTCGACGGAGCTGAGCAATATCCTGGCGGAGTTTGAGCGTATTGCTTTGGTGCATCCGGATGTCGCTTTCTATCTGTATAGCAATGATACGGAGTTGTTCAACCTGCCTGTCATGCCATTGCGGCAGCGTATTCTTGCCGTATTCGGCAAAAAGTTGAACCAGCAGTTGTTGTCGGTAGATGTGGATACGACGATGATAAAGGTTTCGGGTTTTGTTGCAAAGCCGGAGACGTCCCGCAAGAAAGGCGCACACCAGTACTTTTTTGTAAACGGGCGTTACATGCGCCACCCCTATTTCCACAAAGCGGTGATGGACGCTTATGAGCAACTGATTCCTGCCGGAGAGCAAATATCCTACTTCATCTATTTTGAAGTTGATCCAGCCAATATAGATGTGAACATTCATCCAACAAAGACAGAAATCAAGTTTGAGAACGAACAGGCCATTTGGCAGATACTTTCGGCTGCCGTTAAGGAGTCGCTTGGAAAGTTCAATGCTGTGCCGTCCATCGATTTCGATACGGAAGGGATGCCCGACATCCCTACATTCGAGCAGAGTCGCCCTATCGAACCGCCTAAAGTTCATTATAATGCGGATTTCAATCCTTTCAAGACTTCGTCCGCTTCGTCCTACGGCGGGGGCAGCTATTCCCGTCAAAGTGTGGAGTGGGAAGGGTTATACTCCGGCTTGGAGAAAGCAAGCAAGATGAACGAACCTGCTGCGGAGGAACCTCTTGATTTCGAGACAACCGTCTCAGATGTGAAGGAGCCTGCCTCTGAGCTTTCCCAGTCTCCTTCTCTGTATTCCGGTGAGTCCTCTTCCATGGAAAAGGGAGCGCAGCATCTGCAATTCAAAGGACGTTTTATTCTTACTTCCGTAAAATCCGGTTTGATGCTGATAGACCAGCATCGTGCGCATGTGCGGGTGCTGTTCGACCGTTATATGAACCAGATTCGCCAGAAGCAGGGGGTGTCTCAGGGCGTGTTGTTCCCGGAGATCGTCCAGTTGCCGGCTTCCGAAGCGGCGGTGTTGGAGAGCCTGTCGGATGATTTGGCGGCAGTAGGTTTCGACCTGAGTCCTTTGGGCGGAGGCAGTTACGCTATCAACGGCATCCCTTCCGGCATCGAAGGGCTGAATCCGGTGGAGCTGGTGCGTAATATGGTGCATACCGCTATGGAAAAAGGCAGTGATGTGAAAGAAGAAGTCCGGACAATCCTTGCGCTGACATTGGCGCGCGCGGCGGCTATCGTCTACGGGCAGGTGTTGAGCAATGATGAAATGTCCAACCTCGTAGACAGTCTGTTTGCCTGTGCCACGCCTAATTATACGCCCGACGGACGTACGGTACTTTCTACCATTAAAGAAGAAGATATTGAAAAACTGTTTTTGAAGTGATCTTTAAGCAGGCTCTTTAAAAAAAATCTTTTTTTCAGAACCTTTTAGTTTTGCTGGTGTTAATTAATCAGTTTGAATGATAAAGAATTTAATTAACCAACTTAACTATTTTAGGTATATGAAAAAGATTCTAATGTTGCTGGCATTGGCCGGCGTATCTTCTGCCGCTATGGCGCAGCAAAAACCTGTCGTTGTGGAACAGGTCGACATTATTCAGGTACAGGACAAGTACCAAGTAATCACAAATCCATTTTGGAGCAACTGGTTCTTTTCTATCGGAGGCGGTGCATCGGTGATGTATGGAGATAACGACCAGCAGTTGGGCGACTTCGGCAAGCGCATCAGTCCTACGATGAACATCTCTGTCGGCAAATGGTTTACTCCGGGTCTCGGATTGCGTTTGCAGTATAGTGGTCTTCAGGCAAAAGGTTTCACGATGGATCCGTTTGCCGATTATGTAAAGGGCACTCAACGTGAAAACGGTTCGTACAAGCAACGCTTTGAGTATATGAACTTTCATGGTGATGTGATGTTCAATCTGAATGCCTTGTTTGGCGGTTACAATCAATACCGCGTATATGAGATAATTCCTTATTTGGGTGCCGGTATCACTCATAACTATACCAAGCCCCATCGTCAGGCCCTGTCGGTGAACGCCGGTATTATCAACCGCTTCCGCATTTCGAATGCGATCGACATTAATTTGGAGCTGAGTGCAATGGGGACTGAGGACAAGTTTGACGGAACAGTTGCCGGTAAGGGTTATGACGGTGTGTTCAGTGCAACGCTCGGTCTGACCTACCACTTCCCGAAACGCGGTTTCAACCGTCCGATGCCGCAGTTGATTTCAGCGCTTGAACTCTCTGCCATGCAACAGCAGATTGCTGAAATGGCTGCTGCCAACCAACAGCTCGAATCGGCTCTGACCGCTGCACAGAACAGACCGGTAGAGGTTGCTGAAACCGAAGTTGTCGTTACCGATCCGAATATCGCGCCGCGTACCGTATTCTTCAATATAGGTTCTGCCGAGGTGTCTCCGCGTGAGGTGATGAACATCTCTTATCTGGCCAAACAGATGCAGGAATTCCCGAACGCGACTTACACCGTAAACGGTTATGCCGACTCTGCCACAGGTACTCCTGAGTTCAACAAGGAGTTGAGCTTGAAACGTGCACAGGCAGTGGTGGATGTTTTGGTGAAGGACTACGGAATCTCTGCCGACCGTCTGAAGATTTCTGCCGACGGTGGTGTTGACAAGTTCGGACAGCCCATCCTGAATCGTGTGGTACTGGTGAAATCTGCTAACTAACAGATAAATAATGGAAAAGAACAAGGGCTGTATCCGGTGACGGGTACAGCCCTTTCTTGTATGCTTTTTTACCACAGAGGGTGCAGGATTAAAGGAAGAATCCTCTGCGAAACTCTGTCTCCTCTGTGGTGAAACCTTTATTCTGCGCTGAACTTTTTCACTTGTTCCGCAATCAGTTCCGCGTCGTCAAAATAGTTGATTTTCATGGCGCGACGCACATCGTCCAATGTTGCGGCGGCTGTTTCGCGTGCTGTTTCGCAACCTTTTCTCAGCATCTCGTAGATGGCGGGAATGTCCTTTTCGAACTCCTTGCGGCGATTACGAATCGGTTCCAACGTCTCCTGCATGATGTTGTTGAGGAAACCTTTCACTTTCATGTCGCCCAGTCCGCCACGTTGGTAGTGCGCCTTCAATTCTTCCAGAGAGGGGTAGTCGGGCAGGTAACGTTCAAAATGTTCGGGGCGGCAGAAGGCGTCCAGATAAGTAAATACGGTATTGCCCTCAATCTTGCCCGGATCCTGCACGCGCAGGTGGTTGGGGTCGGTGTACATGCTTTTCACTTTCTTCTGCACCTCGTCGGCTGTGTCGGAAAGGTAGATGCAGTTGCCCAGTGACTTGCTCATCTTGGCTTTTCCGTCTGTTCCCGGCAGGCGCAGGCAGGCTGCGTTGTCCGGCAGAAGGATTTCGGGCTCTACCAGTGTGTCGCCGTAGATGAAGTTGAAGCGGCGTACGATTTCGCGGGCCTGCTCAATCATCGGTTCCTGGTCTTCGCCTACGGGAACGGTGGTGGCGCGGAAGGCCGTAATGTCCGCAGCCTGGCTGATGGGGTAGGTGAAGAAACCTACCGGGATGCTCGTCTCGAAGTTGCGCATTTGGATTTCCGTCTTCACCGTCGGGTTGCGCTGCAGGCGTGATACGGTGACGAGGTCCATATAGTAGAATGTGAGTTCGCACAGTTCCGGTATTTGCGACTGGATGAAGATGGTGCTCTTTGCCGGATCCAGTCCGCATGCCAGATAGTCGAGTGCCACTTCAATAACGTTCTGACGTACTTTCTCAGGGTTCTCCATGTTGTCTGTCAATGCTTGTGCATCGGCTATGAACACGAATGTCTTGTCATACAGTCCGGAGTTCTGCAACTCCACTCTGCGTCTCAATGAGCCTACATAATGTCCGATGTGCAGGCGTCCTGTGGGCCGGTCGCCCGTAAGGATGATTTTTTCTTTTGCCATATCTGTATTTATTATTTTTTCCTTATAAAATCCTGTCTGTTGTAACGGAATGCAAAGATACCATTATTTTCATCTAATGCAGTGCATTGCCCTAAAAATTAAACGGCGAAAGCCATGCTCTGTGCCGGAAGCCTTGTCCGTTCCATGAATATCGGGCATTTCTTTCATTATATTACTGTGCAGACATCTTTCCCTTGTATTATGAAGTTCTTATTGTAGCGATGCAGTCTTAGAATCAAGCTTTGATTTTCAAGAATGAAAGTTTGATTTTTATAAATGAAAGCTTAATTCCTATAAATGAAAGCTTGATTCTAAGACTGCATTGTTACAAATGTAACTATTCTTTTCGGATAAGAAATTTATTTCTTTGATTAATTTGCTCAAATCGTAAATAAGTCGTTACTTTGCACAAATTTTAAAGACAGTTATGCAATCGCAGGAAATGAGAAGTACATACAACCTTCGTTCGAATGAATTTCATTCGTTAGCCGTCGGTTTCTCTTTTTCCGAAAACAATATTTTTAGTTCTTTGGTAATGCGTTAATCCTTAATCGGGGTAACGCATTTTTTTTGTATAGGTGGGAAGAACGTAAAAAGTGAACTTACATAGATAACAAAAGAGATATGGAAAAGAATTTGAAGAAAGTGCTTGTTTTGGGCTCAGGTGCGCTCAAGATCGGTCAGGCGGGAGAGTTTGACTATTCCGGCTCGCAGGCTTTGAAGGCTTTGCGTGAAGAGGGTATAAGTTCGGTATTGGTGAACCCGAACATTGCTACAATCCAAACATCGGAAGGTATTGCCGATCAGGTTTATTTCTTGCCGGTGACTCCTTATTTTGTAGAGGAAATCATCAAGAAAGAACATCCGGATGGCATTTTGTTAGCTTTTGGCGGACAGACCGCACTGAACTGCGGTGCGGAACTCTATACCAACGGCGTTTTAGATAAATACGGCGTACGTGTGCTGGGAACCTCCGTAGAGGCTATTATGTACACCGAAGACCGCGACCTTTTTGTGAAGAAGCTGGACGAAATAGAGATGAAGACGCCCGTCAGCCAAGCTGTGGAAAGCATGGAAAACGCCCTCGCCGCAGCCCGCAAAATCGGTTATCCCGTAATGGTGCGTTCGGCTTATGCCTTGGGCGGACTGGGCAGCGGTATCTGTGCCAACGAGGAGGAATTCCTGAAACTGGCCGAGAGCTCTTTTGCTTTCTCCAAGCAGATTCTGGTGGAAGAGTCCTTGAAGGGCTGGAAAGAGATTGAATTTGAGGTGATCCGCGATGCCAACGACCACTGCTTCACCGTAGCAAGCATGGAAAACTTCGACCCGCTGGGCATCCATACGGGTGAGTCCATCGTGGTTGCGCCCACCTGCTCGCTTACCGACGAACAGGTGAAAATGTTGCAGGAACTTTCTACGAAATGTATCCGCCACCTCGGCATCGTGGGCGAATGTAATATACAGTACGCATTCAATGCCGAAACCAACGACTACCGCGTGATTGAGGTGAATGCCCGTCTGTCGCGTTCTTCCGCACTGGCATCCAAGGCCACCGGCTATCCGCTTGCTTTCGTTGCTGCCAAGATTGCGCTGGGCTATACGCTCGACCAGATCGGCGAAATGGGAACTCCCAACTCGGCTTACGAGGCTCCGCAACTGGATTACCTGATCTGCAAAATCCCGCGTTGGGACTTGACGAAGTTTGCGGGGGTATCACGCGAAATCGGTTCGAGCATGAAGTCAGTGGGCGAAATCATGTCTATCGGCCGCTCTTTCGAAGAAATCATCCAAAAGGGCTTGCGTATGATAGGACAAGGCATGCATGGCTTTGTGGGTAACGACGGTGTGGAATTCGATGATTTGGACCATGAACTGTCTCACCCCACCGACCTGCGTGTATTTGCCATTGCCCAGGCTTTGGAGAAGGGGTATAGCATTGACCGCATCTTCGAACTGACAAAGATCGATCCCTGGTTCCTCGGCAAATTGAAGAATATCGTAGATTATAAAAATAAACTTTCACAATATAATAAGGTGGAAGACATTCCGGCTGACGTGCTGCGCGAAGCAAAGGTACTCGGCTTCTCCGACTTCCAGATTGCGCGTTTCGTGCTGAGCCCGGAAGGCAATATGGAAAAAGAGAACCTTATGGTACGCGCCCGCCGCAAGGAGTTGGGTATTCTCCCGGCTGTGAAGCGCATCAATACCGTTGCTTCCGAACATCCGGAACTGACGAACTACCTCTATATGACGTATGCCGTACAGGGATATGATGTGAACTACTATAAAAACGAGAAATCGGTAGTCGTACTGGGATCGGGCGCTTACCGCATCGGCTCTTCCGTAGAGTTCGACTGGTGTTCTGTGAACGCTATCCAAACGGCACGCAAGCTGGGTTACAAGTCAATCATGATTAACTACAACCCTGAAACGGTGTCCACCGACTACGACATGTGCGACCGCCTGTACTTCGATGAACTTTCTTTTGAACGTGTACTCGACGTCATCGACCTTGAACAGCCGCGCGGCGTAATCGTATCCGTAGGCGGACAGATTCCGAACAACCTTGCCATGAAGCTCCACCGCCAGTCGGTGCCTGTGCTGGGTACCTCTCCCATCTCTATCGACCGCGCAGAAAACCGCAACAAATTCTCTGCCATGCTCGACCAGCTTGGCATTGACCAGCCGGCATGGCAGGAGCTGACCAGCCTGGAAGACGTGAAGGGATTCGTTGAAAAAGTGGGTTATCCTGTATTGGTGCGTCCGTCGTATGTGCTCTCCGGCGCTGCGATGAATGTGTGCTACGATGAAGAAGAACTGGAAAACTTCCTGAAAATGGCCGCCGAGGTTTCTAAGGAGTATCCGGTGGTGGTGTCTCAGTTCTTGCAGAATACAAAGGAGATTGAGTTTGATGCTGTGGCACAGAACGGTGAGGTGGTGGAATATGCCATTTCCGAGCATGTGGAGTTTGCCGGTGTGCACTCCGGTGACGCTACGCTGGTGTTCCCGGCGCAGAAGATCTACTTTGCTACGGCACGCCGTATCAAGAAGATCAGCCGTCAGATAGCAAAGGAACTTAACATTTCCGGTCCTTTCAACATCCAGTTCCTGGCACGTAACAACGAGGTGAAGGTCATCGAATGTAACTTGCGTGCTTCGCGTAGCTTCCCGTTCGTGTCTAAGGTGCTGAAACGCAACTTCATCGAGACTGCTACGAAGATCATGCTGGATGCTCCCTATTCCCGTCCGGACAAGTCGGCGTTCGACATCGACTGGATCGGCGTAAAGGCTTCTCAGTTCTCCTTCTCACGTCTGCATAAGGCAGACCCGGTATTGGGCGTGGACATGTCCTCTACGGGCGAGGTGGGCTGTATCGGCGACGACTTCTCCGAAGCATTGCTGAACTCCATGATTGCCACCGGCTTCAAGATTCCTTCTTTGGAGAAAGGCGTTATGTTCTCTTCCGGTGCAATGAAATCGAAAGTGGATCTGCTGGATGCCAGCCGTATGCTCTTTGCCAAGGGGTATAAGATCTACGCTACGGCAGGTACCGCCGCGTTCCTCAACGCACATGGCGTGAACACCGAGGCTGTGTTCTGGCCGGATGAACGTGCCGATGCGGAAAACAATGTAATGACGATGATTGCCGAACATAAGTTCGACCTGATTGTGAATATTCCGAAGAACCATTCTAAGCGCGAGCTGACCAACGGTTACAAGATTCGCCGCGGCGCTATCGACCATAACATTCCTTTGATTACGAATGCCCGTCTGGCAGGTGCTTTCATTGAAGCGTTCTGCGAGATGAAAATGGAAGATATTCAGATTAAGAGCTGGCAGGAGTATAAATAATTCTGCTGATATACGATTGTAATGGGGCGGACATCCTTTAGCCGGGATGTCCGCTTTCCATAAATTGATGATTGGTGCATGCCGAAGAATATATATAATGGATATGAATGAAGTAGATAAAATGCGGAGTTCGCAACTGGCGAATACCTCTTCCCCGGAAATTCAGGAACGTTTTAAACGTGCAAAGAAACTGCTGTTGAAGCTGAACCGCATGGACGGGTATGATGAGGAGTTTCGGAGGGTATTGGAGGATTTGATACCCGGTATTCCCGCCTCTGTCACAATCTGGCCGCCTTTCTGTTGCGATCATGGCGACGGCATCCGTCTTGGGGAACATGTGTTTATCAATTCCAACTGTACGTTTCTGGACGGGGGGTATATCACGATCGGAGCATATACGCTGGTCGGTCCCAATGTGCAGATTTATACCCCTCAGCATCCGCTTGATTATTTGGAGCGGCGTGTGGAGCAGGAATATGCCTATCCGGTGACGATTGGTGAGGATTGCTGGATTGGCGGAGGCGCTGTTATTTGTCCCGGAGTGACGATTGGCGACCGGTGTATTATCGGCGCGGGGAGCGTGGTGACCAAAGATATTCCGTCCGATTGTGTGGCGGTGGGTAATCCGGCAAAAGTGATCCGCAAAAATGAAGCAAAAAAAGAATAAAGCTAATTGCTTGAATTTCAGTAATACTTAGTAGTGTGTGAAAAAAAACTTGCAAAATAGATGGCTAAAGTTTTGGTAGTTTCAAAATAAGCTGTACCTTTGCATCGCTTTTGAAACGGAAGTGTACGGGCGTTTAGCTCAGCTGGTTCAGAGCATCTGCCTTACAAGCAGAGGGTCGGCG
>OGPX01000743.1_pt1 | contig 24790 bp, 14 predicted proteins | sample 1553101 | NCBI WGS metagenome assembly OGPX01 (sample SAMEA2579964, study PRJEB22360) | human gut metagenome | biome: human gut; feature: human-associated habitat; material: faeces | place: Denmark | collected 2008/2010
CCTTGCCCGCTATGAGCGCCTGATCGGAAGCAAAGCCGTAGAGAACGACGTGAACATCATGGGCGTAAGTTCGCTGGCAGCCGGACACAAAACCCTCATCCCGCAAGTCATCGAAGAGTTGAAGCGGTTGGGACGCGAGGACATCATGGTCATCGCGGGCGGTGTCATCCCGGCACAAGACTACGACTTCCTGTACAAAGCAGGCGTAGCGGCTATCTTCGGTCCCGGAACCTCCGTAGCCAAAGCAGCCTAGGAAATGATGAAAATCCTTCTGGACAAAGAATAAGGACCGGACAAGGTTCCTATCCCAAACAATCAAGTAGGAGGAAAGCAAGATGAAGCTTTTCTCCTGCTTTCGTTTTCCCACCTTTTAAAAAGCCGGTCTGCCGGTTTCCTTTTCAGGAAACGCAAAAACTACCTTCCCGATTTTATACCTAATTTATCCTTATCTTTATAAATTTCTACGCGGTATCCCCTCTCCAACATATTCAACAACACTTCATAAAAAGCTTCTTTATACCCTTTCTGTTTCAGCTTTTCTCTCAACAGTGACAGTTCATGTTCCAAAACAAGGTTTCTTTGTTCCAGTCCTGAAAGCGGACGCTTCTTCCGGAACATGAGGGCAGCCACATTTCCGTCTGCATCCCGCGCACCGTATTTCTCCAACCATCTGCTCACCGTGCTCTCCCCCTGTATCCCATACTTCCGTGAAATGGCATTCATACTGATGTGGGAAGTCTCCAGTTCTCGTACTACACGAAGTTTAAAGTCAAGCGTATAATCTTTCTGCGTACGCTTGACATGTTTTTCTTCAACATCCTCTTTTCCCATAAACTGCATTGAATAAAAAAAACCGCCATGAAAGGTCTCCCGACAAACACCCTCTTTTTACCGGGAACCAACCAACCTTTTCCTTTCACGGCGGTCGCAAAACGTCCAAAAGTCAAATTATTCGGCTATGCAAATAGATACGCGATTCTTTTCAACCTCTGTAAAAGGCTGTACGGTATCTCCTTTATGTTCCACTCGTATCCTGCCCGCATCTATCTTTTTGACCTGTAAGGCCTTCGACACGGCCTGAGCGCGTTTCAGCGAAAGTGCATCATTGATTTTAGGAGTGCCCGTAGCTTTGTCGGCATATCCGCAAATCACGACCTTCGCTTGTGGGTTGGCGGTGAGATAAGCGGCCAGACGTTCTATTTTAGCTTCCTCAGACGCACGGATTACGGCTGAATTAAGTTTAAAGAACACATTCTCCTGCAATTTTTCCACTTTGGCTTTCTCCACTACCGGTTCGGCCTTCTTCGGAGTCACCGGTTCGCGCTTTTCCGGTATCACGGGTGGAGCCACCGGCTCGGGAGCTTCTTCGACCACCTTCTTGTGTGTCTTGCCCAACTTGATGACCAAGCCTCCTAACGCGTTGAACACCCAGTCCGGATTGCCCGCCTTCTTGGAGTTGTACTTGTCGCCCAACACGTTGGCATTGACCTCAAGGTTAAAATAAACTCTCCCGCCCAAGCGAATGTTAGCTCCTATACCGCCGCGACCTACCGGATTGAACTGGCGGGCACGCCATAAATATTCCAACGTATGACCACCGTCATTGACGGCCACCGCTTCGTCGTTGCCGAATGCACCGTTCAGTCCTACCCCCAGGAACAAATAAGGATTCACCACCCGTTTATAATTATACTTGAAACAGTTGGCCAGGTCCACCACCACGTCAATGTCTCCTTGCAGGTAATTATACTTATATACTTGGAGCGGATTCACCCACGCTCCTTTGGATTCATAACCGGACACACCGGCACGCAGTCCCCACACCGGAGTAAAATAGTAACTGCCATGCACCCCCACAGCCGGAGATACCAAGTCGCCAAACCCGGCCTCACCCAAGGTGTAAGCCGCACCGCCTTGCCCCCCAATCCCCCAATGGGAATTGAACACGCATTTTCCTGCCTCGGATTGCGCCTGTACCGCACACATGACACACGCACAAACGACAAACGATAAGATTACTCTTGCTTTCATCACGTTATAGCTTTAAGGATTATATTCGTTTATTTCTCTAACACCTCTTGGTCGGCCTGCTTCACCGTCAGATACCATTTCCCCTTATACTTCACCGGATTGAACATAAAAGCTATCGTATTAGGTGTAGGATCGCCTTCCTCCTTTTCAAAGAATTGTATCTCATATTTCACCTCGTTAAGACCGGACGTATTAAAAGAGAAACCGGCCAGTTTGAAATCGACTACAGGAAATATCCGGAACGTGTTCCGCAATGCCTCCAACTGCCCAGACGGCAACGGCATCGGGCCATCCACGCTATCCACCACATAAACGGACTTCAGGGCATCATCCACCCCACCAGCTTTCAAAGTCTGCATACACACATCACAAAGTTCCAACATGCGCGTTGTATCTTCGGCTGTCAACCCACTTTTAAACTGTTCCGTCTCTGCTCCCTCAGGCTTGTGCCCCTTACAGGCAAACAAGCCTAAAAGCATTCCAACCAAGGGCACCATGACCCAACTCTTATTTCTCATGACTATAATATTTAGTTAAAGAGAGATGCGCTTTCCCTTGCAGAAAAGCACACCCCTCTCTTTCTTGCTATTTCCACACGAAAGGAAATTTCGTGATTTTTACTCACCCACCGGTTTCACAAGGACATCGATGTATTCCGTGAACTCGCCCCAATCATAAATTACCGTTACAGGGAAACGCAACGTGAATGCCTTTCTGACGGGAGTCCTATTGTTGTCATAGGTGATCTCACCCAACAATTCTTTGATTTCGTCGTAATTAGCCTGCGTGCTTTCAGCCATACTGTTACAGTTGTCTTTCACCCATTGCCAACTATGATTCGTTCCAGGAGTATAAGACAGCTTCATGCTCGGAGAAACCTCCTGTACAGGCACAAATTTGTCAGCACTCGTTTGGCTCATGTTCGTCTTCACCTTACTAAGGTCTGTGCTCACCAGCACGTTTTGGATTCCATAAAATCCGAAGTACCATACATTCGCATAATTGGAAGTCACGAAGTGCTCTTGACGCCAGTCGCTGAAATCAACCACATCGGCCAATTTCACTTTCGCACCATTGGCGGTAGCATCTTTGAACGCTGCACCATCCACACTGTTCAGGTTTATCGGACGGAGGATGTAGTCGTTAAACTCATTGTTAGCCAAAGGCATAATCATGCACTCACCCTTCACGGCCACACCGATACGCAAGAACGCCTGCGGTTCATCGTACTTGTTAGTACCATAAGCGTTAAGGATTGTTTTGGCCGCAGCGGTTTGGGCATAAGTAATCACGCCAGTTTTTTGGTCAATCGTAGCCACCACTTGACCGTTATAATAAACCTTATCATTCTTGTACACGCCCTTATCAGGAGTGAGCGGATACTGTACAGCATTTTCAGCAGTCGGATCTTTAGGTTCATCAGTACAGTTATGATGTGCAAAATCGTCATCAACAGTCAAAGTGTATAGGTTGTCCGCTGTCGTGCTTTGACGGAAATAATAGATAACATTATCTTCATCATATCCGGCAGGAAGGATAAACTTGTCTCCATAAAGGATTGTGTTGAAATCCTGCACATAAGGTATGGTCGTGCCGTCATCTTCCGGTTGGCTTACGTTCATACCTGCGTCCTTCTTGGCTCCCCAAGCCCATACTTCTTCTTTCTTCTTATAATCAAGGTTAGCCACTTGGCCATCGCGCTTGTAAGTAACAGTCAAAGGCAAATACAGAGCCGTACGCTTCGTCTTGTCCGTCTTCTTCACGTATCGCACATAAATGGTAGCCGTATGGTTCGTGCCCTCATAAATAGCCTGCTGCTCGCAAGAGGTCAAAGTCCATACCAACTTGGAAGTCTGGGTACCCTCTCCTTCAGTAGTCTCTTTTACTTCACCAATGATTTCAGTTCCAACAGCCAGCTCAAATTCTGTCCCGTCAGCCACAGGTGTCGTCTTAGGAACATATTGCAATGCAGAACCATTCTGTGCATCTATTTTGTATATAGCATTGAACTCCTCATTGCTCATATTCAACTTAGTCAGCACATGCTTGGAAATTTCATACCATTTCACTTCATAGTCGTCCGCATTACAGTCATCCACGACACTGTTCTTCACGATAGCGTCGGTCACCTTATTTTCAATCTGGTCGGTAATCTTCACCCTGACGAAACCATAAAGGACAACACGATCCTTTCCGTCCAACAATCTCACACGAACCAACGGTTCACGTCCCACTGCGGAACGGTCACCATTGTTTCCAATCGAACCGTCAGCATTTACGCCATGGGCTACAATCACACCGTCTTTGCTAATGGTGGCGTACTTGCTATCCTTCGTATTATTGCCAACAACCTCATAGTCGACGAGGTCATATGCGTAGTGTAAACCATAGTGTGCTTCTTCGCCATAAGCCCAAGAGCCATGGTCTGCAGCATTCTTCGTAGCTGTTTCCCACTTAAAGTGGCTACACAAAATAGTCTTGAAGTCGAAGCCCTTCGGATCATCATACTTCAGGAGAATCTCATTGTCTTTACTTTCTATAGCGTCTTTTGCTGTTGCATACAACTCATCATACAGTTTCGTCTGCCCCTTACATTCAACACCACCATAATTTTCATTCGAAAAAGCTATTGCCTGTGGAATAATCTTGGAAGCATACAACATCGCATAATCAGAAGTGATGACAGTGTCCTTTCCGGCTTCATCCTGAATCTTAGCCTGAAGAGCGAAGATGTTGCCCGTAGTCCCGTTGCCTTCCTTTGATTGGCTATCCTCATAATTTGTAGTAACACTTGGACCATCTACTTGCAAAGCCACTCTTACCATACCATCCTCAACCTTAAACCCTTTCACCTCGGGAGCCGCAACGGAAGAAGCCCGTTTAATCACATCCACATCTCTCGAAAGGAATGAAAGGCTATTTTCCGGCAACGTAGCAGAAGACGGATTCAAATGGTATTCGATAGTGTCTACCGGATTAAAATGGTCGCTGTCCAACACTGAGAAAGCGGAACCATTAGGGAAAACGCATTTTTTGCCGTCATTGTTCGTCGCATCCATCGATTTTCCCTCTTTATTATAGTCATAAGCCAAATAGCCATACTCAGCCGATTCGATACCGCCCACGTACAAATTGGGAGAGAATACCAAGCCACGCAGAGTCTTGCCCAACAACGTAATCAAATTACTGTTGACCTTGCCCACAGTTTCTGTCAATTCTGAAATGTCACTATCTATCTTTTTGGACAGTTCAGTATTCAAATTCGAGATTTTTCCACCCAAATCTGTTTGGACACCATCAATCTTGGCTTGCAGTTCTTTATCCAAATCCCCCACGAGTTTTGTGTACTCGTTCTTCGCCGTGGTAAGAAGTTCGTCTACTTTTTCCGAAGTATAATACTTACCCAGCTCGTTTTTCAGGTCTTCGCTCGTCACATAATTGTCCAAGACTTTGGCATGCTCAGCGATTTTCTCGTCGATAGCCTTATTGGCCGCCTCGAGGTTTGCTTTCAGTTTCTCATCCAACACGGAACCGTCAGCACCTAAAATTTCTGTAAACTTGTCTATCGCAGCCTGCTGCGTCTTCAATTGAGCCAACATCTCCTGTATGTCGCCCAGATTTTTCAATGCCTCTACGGTCTCGGGAGTAAGCCCCATGCCATCCAACACTTTTTGGATGTTGCCGTTCAAACCATCTTCGATGGCCTTGATTTGGGCATTCACAGTTTCAATCTTAGCATAATTGGCCAAATCTGCCTCCTTCAAGAACTCAGATACATCGGGAATTTCTTTCTGCAATTCAGCCACAAGCTTCTGAGCCTCCTCAATAGCTTCTTTTTTAGCTTGCGCAGCGGCCTCCTTAGCTTCCCCAGCCAACCTGGCTGCCTCAGCCGCCGACTTTGCTGCGTCATCACCGGCATTTTGAGCCTTCAGAATATTCTCGTTGGCAGTTTTGATGTCTTGTTGGGCGGTTGCAATGTTCTTGTTCGCCTCCTCCAACGCTTTCTGCAATTCACCTGCCTGTTCAGACCACGAAGTCTGCCCATCGTCGATTTGCGTCTGCAAACCACTGATGTCATCATCGTAGTCCTTGCAAGAAGTCGTTACGCTTGTCGATGCCGCAAGAAGCGCACCAAACAAAGCCACACTGATAAACTTTCTCTTCATAATCAAATAAAATTAGTTAAAACGTATAATTCTCTACTCTCTTTATTGCCGTTGATAAACTTCTATCTCTATGCAAGAGGTGGAAATAATATCCCGTAAATGCCTTATATATAATAAGGTAAGCTCAAGAATCGACTTTATAAAAACCTATTTATTTTAAGATTTTCTTATTTTTTTCATCAGAAAAAGAAGAGATTATTTTGTTTGTATGCGTATTTTATCTACATTTGCATCGAAATCTTCCACCTCTTGCATAGAGATGGAATTTATATTCCCCATATAACACAATGTATTTCAAGGATATATAAGAAAACAAGCATTGTAAAAGTCACAAACATTCCCCAACAATCAAAGTACATCTATTCATATATTTTTGTCATATTCTTCAAACGTGCCATTACAGTCCGAATTTAAAGATAGCAACGTGTGTAGAACATACCGGTTTAAAAAGCAGTACTCTCAGGGGGAGACTTCTGCGTCCTGAAACTATCCGATTGGCCGAAGCCAACGAACCATTCCGCACAGGTATGAACCGTTCCATACTGACAAAACTTCACGTAAAACGGGATTTTCCATCCAAAAAGACATAAAACACGGCGGAAAATACAGAAGATAAAATGTAATCCGGAACGGAAAACCAGACAGATTCTGCATATTTATACAGAATCACCCCGGATTTTTCGCATATATACCGTATAACACGCGTTTTTTCTAAGCCGAACAAAAAATCAATCTAAGCCAAACAAAAAAAAGTTCTCCGCATATCTGCACTGCAAACGGCTCCAAACGGAGAAAAGACGGCAGCAAAACCGCACGCGTCCCGCCCAAAGGACGGTTTCTATAATTATTTGAGAGCAAAATACAAACCGTTATGCCCAATCCGTTTGCCACGGAAAAACTTAAAAAGATGACACGACACGAACCTATAAGCGTACAACACGCACAGCTACAGAACACGAAGAAACTGTCAAACGCTTAGAGGTGACAAAACGGCAATCCCCTATTCCACGAGAATCGCGTAAAATCCGACACAAGGGCAACCCCATGAAAATACGGCAAGGAAAAAGAGGAAGCATTGACACTTTGACAAAAAGAAATCTTATGGTCTTACCGTTCCACCGTTTCGCCATGCTGCATGAAAAGCAGGCGGTCGCCCAACATCAGTTCCAGCGAACCGTTCGGCACAATATAACGGTCGCCCCGCTTAATCATAATAACCAGCGTTCCTTCCGGGAGCGACAGTTCGCGAATATGACGTCCCCGTTGCAGAAGCTCTTCCGTACAAAGCACTTCGCGTAACGTGCTCCCGACATCCTCGGTCAGTTCGATTCCGAAGTTGTTCTCTTTTTCCGGCAAGGGTTCCGTGAGGCCCAACTTACGCGCCACCCATGACAAGGACATACCCTGAAAAAGCAAAGATATCAACGTGACGAAAAACACGATATTGAAAATCTGACTGGCACCGTCCACTTGCGCCATCACCGGATAGGTAGCGAAAATAATGGGAGCAGCCCCACGGATACCGACCCAGGAAATAAAAAGCTTGGATTTATTCGTGATTTTCCGTCCAAAAGGCAGAAGGCTTAACCATACGCTAAGCGGACGGGCCACAAAGGTCATAAAGACGCTGACCAGGACGGCCGTTAGCATGACGGGAAGCATCTCGTGGGGATTGACCAGCAGTCCCAACATGAGGAACATCACAATCTGGAGCAGCCATGTCATGCCATCGAGAAAAGTTCCTATTTCCTTCTTCTTGAACAGGCGGCTGTTGCCGATGACCATACCGGCAATATAAACCGCCAGATACCCATTGCCTTTCAGCAAATAGACCGAGCAATAAATGATGAAAATGAAACAAAGCACCATGATGGAATAAAGTTCGGCATTCTTCAGGCTCACACGGTTGATGAGCCATACGGACAAACGTCCCAACAGATACCCCCCGGCTATGCCGACTACAAACTGCAGCAGAAAAGACCACAGGATTTCCCAACCTGAAACTCCTCCGGCCTGCAGGCATTGTATCAGGATGATGGTCAACAGATAGGCCATCGGGTCATTGCTCCCGCTTTCGAGTTCCAACATCGGTTTAAGATTATGTTTCAGGTTGATTTGCTGCGAACGAAGGATGTTGAAGACGGAGGCGGAGTCGGTGGATGACATCGTGGCGGCCAACAACAAGGAACCGATGAGGGTGAAACCGACGCCCGTATGCAGTTGCCAACCGGAAACCCAATAGACGAACAATCCGCAAAAAAGCGTAGTCAGAAACACGCCGGAGGTGGCCAACATGACACCCGGCGACAATACCGGACGGATGTCCTCCATCTTCGTGTCCATTCCGCCGGTGAAAAGGATGATACACAGCGCAACCATACCGATATGCTGGGCCACCGACACATCGTCGAACTGTATGCCCAGACCGTCCGTGCCGAACAGCATGCCGGCCAACAGGAACATCAACAGAGTAGGGATACCGAAACGGTAACCGGTCTTGCTCATCAGGATACTACAGAAAATCAGAAAGGCGGATACAAGCAATCCTATTTCAATGGAAACATTCATAGTTACGGCTCTTGGAATTTAATTGTACAAAGATGAAAAAATAACATTCTTCGTCAACCGTCCGTGCCGTAAAAAAACAAAAAAGATATTTCGGAGTGTAACCGTACAAGGCTTGTCCCCACAAAAAAAGGAGCCCGAAAGCTCCTTTTATCCTCATATCACTTCTTTTACAGACCGGGTTGGCGGTCCAGGTAACCGCGAATGTCGGGCGAAGAAGGACGCAGCATATTGGCATTCACAATCTTTCCCTCGGGATCGAGCAGGATAAAATGAGGAATGCCATCGGCCTTGTATGCCGTCTGGAAACGGCTGCCGGTACCTAAATGCAACTGTATTCCCGTCATCGGCTGACTTTTCACCATCTTCAGCCAATCGGCCTTACGTGCATCCGTAGAAAGACTCAGGAAGGTGATATTGCGCCCTTTGTATTCTTCTTCCAACTGCTTGAGGAAAGGCATCTCACGGCGGCACGGACCGCACCACGTCGCCCAAAGATCGATATACACATATTTCCCCTTGAAATCGGCTACGGTATAAGCTTTCCCGTCCACGTCCCATGCCCGGAAATCGGGAGAAGGGTTACCCGGACGAGCCAAATCCCAAGCATCATATTTTTCTTTGAAGGCAGCCTGCAGTACGGGATCGGTCACGTAAGTGCCGTGCAGATTCAGCAACTCATCTATATTGCTGATGCCGTACTGTTCCACTTGCTCGATAGCCAACACGTTCAGCAGCGTCTGTTTCACTTTGTCGTCCTCGATATGGTCGGCAATGTAGTTCATCATACAAATCGTACGGTCGTATGGTGTCTTTGCTTCTTCTTTCTTGCAGCCGAACATCCGGGCTATCTCTTTCATATACTCACGATACTCCTTCAGTTCTACCAGGTTCTCGTCTGCCACAGCATACTTTTTAAGCGTATCGTAATAGGCTTCGTCCGGGCGGTAAGTGGTATCCTGAGCTACAAAAGGATGCCCCACGGCGTACATCATCAGCGAAGAAGCATAAGCATAACGGATGCGGCCGGTTTCGACGGTAACAAAACGCGGACTGACTTCATCCAGCTTCCATGCCTTCAGAATACGCATCATGGACTCTTCTTTCTTGTCCACCAACGCGGCGTACTCCTCAAACGGCAGGGCCATCTTCTCTTGCGGGACATCCAAAAGGGTCACCTGATTCAGATACTTAAAGATTTTCTCTTTACCTCCATCCGCTTCAAATTTTACGGTTTCCTTGAAATCAGCCCCGTCGAAGGAGATATGGATACGATCTCCGTCTTCCAAGAAAATGTTTTTACTGTCCATTCCATAAAACAGACTGGCATGTACGGCACCTATATGCTGAAAGGTATGGCTACCGTGCCCGTTGTCGTCCAACGGAATCTCTACGATCGTAGTCTGATACACCACAACGACTGTCGAAGCCGTCTTATTCGCCACATCGACCGTCAACTGAATATCGGCCCGACTCTGTACGAACCCGAAGGCACAAAAGACAAATGTCAGAAAGGCTGCCTTAAACCACATATTATTTTTCATCATCTCATTCATTATTAATTATTGTTGATAAATTACTTTCTCGCGGTAAATCACGTCCACAATGTCTGCAAAACCGGCGTATTGTTCTACCGGAACGGCATCCTGGAAATTGCCTTCATTCGTGAAACCGTCATAAATACGCAATGTACTCTCACCCGTACCATTTTTCTTGCTACCTACAATCAGGTCGTAAGAACGGTTGTCTGCATCTTCTTGTTCCCACAGATAGAATTTCACACAGGTGATTTCTTCTCCTTCGGGTAATTCGAACTGTAATTCTGCCGCCGGAGCCGCATTGGAAAAATTCACGCGATAGACCTTTCTACCCACGGCATAATACATAAATGTCTTCAGGGAACTGAACGCAAAGTGTGTGGCTTGCGCAATGTCCGTACAAGCAGACAAATCCACATAATAAGCTTTCTCATAGGCATAACCGTATTTGGCTTCGGCAAAAGAGTAAAGCTCATTGAGAATGATACCATACAAGAAACGTTGGTCGCCTTTACCCAACACGGCGTATGTCATTCCGTTACCGTCTTGATTACGGTCGTAACGGGTATTCTCCATACAGATAAAGTCCATTCGGTCTGCTCTTTTCGGCCATGCGAAAAGCTCTTCATTCACCGTAGGGAAACCGTCGGCGGCCAATTCATCCATCGGCACGTCTCTCACATTATCCAATCCGATAGACGCAAACTCCGAAGCACAGACCACGAAACGGCGGTTATTCTTGTCCCACATCATAAAAGCCGGAACAAAAGGAGTCCCTTTGGCATTATAACCGACTGCCGGCTCTACATAAAAACCGTTGGCTCGAACGGAACCGAACAAACCGTCGCCGGACAACGTATTACAATAATACACACGTCCCGCAATATCGACAAACAACTTGCCCGGCCTGTGAGAAGCCAGGCAACGTACCGTACCGGTATACATTCCGTTACCGAACTCATAACCTATCATATAGGAGTCGTTCCACTGAAAATCGTTATTGCTCAAACGCGTAGTCCCGCTACCGGTCACCAAATAGAAAGGCTCTTGCATCCCGGGATCGCAAAGCAACTGGTAGGGTTGTAGCCAATCCTCCAAATCCGTCCCTTTCAACAAATCGTAATACACATTATCCGTTTCCTTAATGTGCGACACCATGTCCAGACGCACACGCCCGTTGTCGGAGCACAATACCAACCAACCCAACGAAAGCGGCGTATCCACGTTCAACGTGGCCGACTTTTGATAATACAGCCCCGACGCCTTCTCCCTAATGGTCAGTACCAACTGATAGTTGCCCTGTGCAAGAGTCAATTCCACATCCAAATTCAAAGCCGTACCCAACACAACCGGTTCCTGGCTCCCGGCCTGGTCGTACGCCTTCCATTCATAAGTATAAGCGTCCGGTGCGAACTCTTTTGCTGTCACCTCCGGCTTTATGACGAAAGGTTCACGGGAAATGGCAGAATAAACATCATCGAACGAAATATTCAAATCGTTCAAATCCTTGTAATCGTAATTCCCCTTATCTTCCGCACAGCTTTGCCATAAGAATGGCAACAGCAACCATAACAAACGGATATATTTCATTCTTTCCATATCATTCCATATTAGTTATCAGAGGTTATAGGAGTAAAATCCAGTAACTGGCGGTCATTCCCTTCAGCCGTCGGGTCCACCAATGCGTCTACATCCACCGTTCCTTGTTCGTATCCCAACAATATATACAATTGCATCGTCATATAGGTATCTATTTCCCGTTGCATGTACACCCATTTATTGAAAGGAATAGCTCCCTTTACATTATAGTCGGCACGGTCCACCACATCGTCGAACAGTTTCCACATCAGACGTAACTTACGTTCTGAAAACTCACCGACATACTCAGGAAGCCATCCGGCCGGAGGAGTAGAATAGAAGTCGGAAAAATCTATCCGGAACTTCAACATCTCGGTGTAAGGACATTCCTCGCTTCCCGTAGAATCCTTTTTCAGAAACGTAGTGAAATACTCGTTAGCCGATAGTTCCAGATAAATGGACTTCAATTCCGTTTTAATGGCTTCCGTACGTTTCAAACGAACCACATAGGAAAACATGGAGGTATGAGCCGGTACCACCGCCGGTGTCAGCAACTCATAATCCACTCCTTCCTCGGCATTGTCCGACCAGACCTTGAGATTGACCGGACGATCGATGTCAGCCTGCCTTCCGATGGTCTGTATGACTACCGGTACGTCGAGATACATCGTTTCGTCCGGCTCATAAACGAAAGTCAAAGTCGTCGTATCTACCAACACACTCCCCGAAGTCCGGTTATTAAAGTAAATTCCGTCGGGAGCACTATACAAATCCGGCGTGCGCTCATCGCATGCACTCCACAAGCAAAGCGCAAGGCACATCGGAAACCATATTTTTAATTTCTTCATCATAACCTGTTTATTGTCTGTTGTCTGATTCCGTATCCGGTAAAGGAACTACAAAAAATTTCTCCGAAGCCGGGATGAATTCCGTAATAGGATCAATAGTAATCAATACCGGTGAATAGTTCCGCTTATGATAGAAAAAGATTTGTCCTTCTCCGTACAGCTCTCTCACGACCTCATATCCCAAGAAACGCGGAGCATATTTAGATTCATCCATTTTCTCTACTCCACGGTGTTCTCTCAACTTATTCACCCAACTGCCCATAAGAGGACGTTCGCTCACTTCGTCATAAAGGTCTGCAATAATCAGATACATTTCTCCCAACCGTATCATCGGAACGATGGTGTTCTCTATCCTCCCCACGTCGGTAATGTCTGCATACTTATAGAAATAGTAATCATTACCGCTCTTTTTCCAGTTGGCAATGTAACGATAGTCGTCAGTAGACCCGCCGTAGTCTGCTCCGCCGCCGAAATAAGGCATCTCCAAAAGAGCCGGATCCATCCTGAGCACCGGCTTCGGGCTGTGGTCCGGATCGTTGTTATTCTTGAACATCAGATTACGGTTCACATTCGTCAGACCGAAAATCACTTCCGTAGCAAAAATGCGATCCACATTCTCCGGTGTTCCCAACACGTTTGCTTTATTCACAAACGGAAAATGCTGCGGAGCAATATTAATAATCCCTTCGGCATAGCTTTTAGCCTTGGCTTTATAGTCTGCCTGATGCTCATCCTTGTAACTGGATATATAGTGATATGCCCGTGCCAACAACGCCTGTACGGCATAATAATTAAGCCTCAACGTGCGGTACTCCAAGAAATTGCTGCCCCCCGTCATCGCATGATTGACCAAATGGTCCGTCGTCGTGATAATAGGATCATCTGCCAACAGCCTTTCCGCTTCAGACAAGTCCTCTATGACATGACGCATCACTTCATTCCCCGGTAACAGTTCCTGCACCTGCAAGGTAGTGGACGTCTGATAGGGAATACTGGCCTTCGTCGGATTCAGCTTATATACGGGACCGAACAGACGGAACATGTCGAAATGCAGCAAAGCCCTTAACGCCAGCGCTTCTCCCCGAATCAAATTATAATTGTTACCCGTAAAGAGCGACTTACGACTCTCCATCTGTTCCAATATCGTATTGCAGTTACGAATCAATGCATACGCTTTGTCCCACGTATTGTCGAGTCTCGTACGCCAATACTCGGTAGTGAAGTTCCGGTTGTTCAAATCAATATAATCTCCCCAAGTCAATGGGTCGGTACCGATCAGATAAGACCCTCCCATAATCTCCACCATTTCCACAGTAAGTGTCTGGCCGTACAGCTCGTCTTTATTCAAATCAATATACACTCCGTTAAGCAATTTCTTGAAACCTTCTTCGGTGCTCAACAAATCACCTTCGGCCATGGTGTCGTAGGGCTTCACTTCAAGCCAGTCACTACATCCGGCCGTGAAGAACAGGCCGAAAAAAGACAATATGATATATTTTAAGATTTTCATAATTTCTATAGCTTTAGAATACGGCTGAAACAGAGAATGACACAGTTCGTGCGAAAGGATAATCAATACCCCGTTCCGCTTTTACGGTAGACACCCGGAAGATGTCGTTCATGTTGGCCTGAAGGGTCAACGACGACAGACCGACCTTTTTAATGAAAGGTTGCGTGAATTCATATCCTACATTGAAGGACTCTCCGGCGAACGTATTCTCATCCATCACGAAACGGGAAGACTTGTCCGTTTTTTGTACTAAGGAGATACCCTTAAACTGTGCTTCCTGGCCGGGTACGGACCAACGGTCATACAACGCCCGCCGGTCCTGGTTGTAGTTTATGTCACTCAAGTCGATATTCTCCACCTTATTATATAAGTCTGAATTGAATATCTGCCCCCCGAGTTGGTAACGGAAATAAGCTCCGAACGAAAAGCCCTTGTAATAAAAGGTCGTTCCCAAAACCCCTTCCAATTTGGGCTGCGTGTCACCGACGACAACTTCGTCATTCACATCATAATCGAACGAATAACTACCGTCTTTCTTAATAAAAAGCTCTTTACCCGTAGCCGGGTCAATACCTGCCGAACGGACAGCCCAAATAGCCGTCGGGCTTCCTCCATCGTAATAACGCGTCGTCCCCGTTACCGAAGCCTGTCCGGCTTTGTTCAAGGCACTCAAAGAATTACCGATATGAGCGTACTTCGATTTATACGTCCGTGCATTCAAGCTGACGGTCCATTGTATCCCCTTTTCTAAATTATGAATAGGAGACACACGCAACGTAGCCTCCAGTCCATTCGTATTTTGCTGGCCGGCATTCATCGCTACGCTCTTTACGCCTACCGAACCCGGTGTCGTAATGACAGCCAACAGCGGGTCTGTGATTTTACGGAAGACATCCACCGTTACATTCAAACGATTGTCGAACATGGCTATATCCGTCCCTACCGTATAATTCAAAGTGTTCTGCCACTGAAGGTCGGGATTTCCCAAAGCAGATATCAAAACACCCGCACCGAATACATTGGTCATCCATCCATTGAATTGATAAGTCGTGAAAGCCTGATAAGCGGAAAAATTCTGATTACCGGGATTGCCGACAGACGCACGCAACTTGAGCAGTTGAAACAGGTCCGTGCCGCCCATGAACTTTTCCTTGTGAATGTTCCAACCTATACCCACCGACCACGTATCGCGAAAACGGTGGCTCGACCCGAACATGGAAGCTCCGTCGCGCCGATAGTTTACGTCAAGCAAATAACGGTTGTCATACGCGTATCCACCATTCAAATAGAAACTGGCCGCACGCGTGGTGCTTTCGGAATATGACGGTTTTCCACCATCCGGATAGCCATTGGCAAAAGAAGGTGCACCGAACTGGTCTTCGGTGAAGCCTATTGCTTTATAACCGTTACGGGTAGACTCCGTATTGGAAAAATTAAACCCGCCGACAAGATTGAGCATGTGAACTTCCCGGAACAGCTTGCCGTAAGTCACGGACAGATCCCCTTCATACTTCGTAACAGCGGTAGTGGAATGTTCGTATGAGCCTTTCTCCGTATCGCTCATACTGTCGAAATCCGTATGCAACGGAGACAAACGCGTTTCGGCTGTGGCCGTAGTTTTCGTCACTCCGAACTTGGCACGGGCACGCAAATCCGCCGTGGCAAACCATTCCGCAATAAAGTTATTCGTAAAGCCAAATTCATCCCCACGATCATAATTGTTCAGACGGGCATTCCAGAGCGGATTCGGAACAGGAGCCTCGTCGTCATTCTCCGGAACATACAAATACTTGTCTACTCCGCCATCGGCATTGTACTTGCGGTAATAGGGATTAGCCAAAGCATATTCGGAGAACGAGACCACTGGGTCGGACGTTTCCAGATAATCAATCGTCAGTTTGTTACTGAACTGGAACTTCCCGGTACGATAAATCAAATCCAGATTACCGGATAGGGTCTGGCGGCTCGACTCCTTCATCACGCCTTCCGTATTCCCGTAAGTCAGCCCTAAGCCATACCTGATTTTCTCTTCTCCGCCCTCGGCATAAACGTTATGTTTTTGCACGAAACCGGTACGCAACGGCTCACTCAACCAATAAGTATCCACTCCACGTGCCACTTCTTTCAAGCGTTCGTTCCTCAGGTTGTCCAACCTCAGTTGGTTTAACGGGTCGTTCGTCAAATCAGTATATAACCCGGCCAATTCTTCGAACTTTATCTTTTCGCTGGCATTCATCAGGTTATAATCCGTCAAGTCGGCCATCGTCAGAGAAAAGTCGCCTTTATAACTCAAGCGCAACCGTCCCTTCTCCGGCTTCACCGTCTCGATGACCACAACACCATTGGCCGCTTTCGAACCGTAAGAAGCCGTAGAGGCCGCATCCTTCAATCTCGTACCGAAAGCCACACGATTCATGTTCAAATCCGAGACCGTCTGCAAATCGGTTTCAAATCCGTCCAGTATGAACAAAGGCTGATTCGGATCCGTACCATACTCCTCTTTCAACCCCATAATACTGCTCTTACCACGGATTTCGATGTCCGGCATGCGGTTAGGGTCTGAACCAAACTGGATGTTATCCGCGATTTTGAAAGAAGGGTCGAGGGTTTTCAAACTCTGCAAGACATTCTGTACACCGATTTTTTTCAATTCCGACCCCTCGAAAGTGGCAGCCGATCCCGTAAAACTTTCCTTCTTACGCTGGTATATTCCCGTCACCACCACTTCGTTCATGGCTTTTGAAGCCGGAGCCATCACTACCTTCTTAAAACTTTCCGTATGGGATGCGTCCAATTCCCGCTCTAACTTTTCGTAGCCGATATAAGTAAAAACCACTTTATAACGTCCTTTGGGCAAAGTTAATGAATAAGCACCGTCTATATCCGTCACCGTAATCACGTCCGTACCCAATACGCGAATGGAAACTCCAATCATGGTCTCTCCGGTCTCCTTATCCACCACAACGCCTTTTACCGTCATTTTTTCCGTACTTCCGACTGTTTCGGTACGGACCGCCCCTCCGACACCCGTACCGTTCTGTGCATGAAGCGCAGTGACCGATGAGAGCACCATCGCAAGAACGAAAAGGGCAAGCCCAGCACCGTAAGCCTTCAAACGGAAAAATACGATTCTCAAGTTTATTTTCATACTTCTTTCGTTATATATAAAAAAGCAGGACATTACTACTCCTGCCAACCATTTTATATTCCTTTTCTCCAACACTCTGGAAAAAGAAAAATAAAACGAAGAGAAAGAAGTCTCACAAGACTCGGTTCCCTTCGTTTTACATGTATATCTTCAGGTTATTTCACTACAACTTTCGCTGTCTGATTGCCAAATTTCACCAGATACAAACCAGACTTCAGACCGTTAAATGCTGCTGTAGCTCCGTGCGCAGATGCCACCAGCATACCCTGTGCGTCAAACACACAGATTTCAGCATCTTCCAACCCATCCACGCGAATCGAACCGTCTGAACTATAAATTTTGACATCCTTGACACAACGGCTACTAATGCTACTTCCTGCTTTCACAGCCTCACCGCCAACGACAGACATTTGCAATGGCATTTCCATTACCTCATCGAATCCGTTGTCTAATACCAAATAGCCCGGAGTCACCAACTTGTCTTTTTCCACAAAAAAGAACGGAGCTTCGTTGGGATTATACCCACCTTCCTCAGTCGGTTGCTGCCCAAAACACATGCCATTGGCCAGTTTCATATCATGCGGCAATACCAATATGCCACCATCGGCATAGAACTCAGCGGTCACATCCGTGTTTTCCACCCCGAACCAATTTCCTAAGCTCACACCGGAAGAAACCGTTTCCGAGGTATTTTCCGTAATTTTCAGCTTAAAATTTTCAGACGCATCAGCCAACAAATTATTATCGACTCTCGTCGACGCGAAATCGTACTCCCCAATCACATCACTAAGATTATAGGAGACTTCCTCCTTGGTCATGGTATATGCAGAAGCGTAAGAAAGCATCCCCATAATACCGTTCTCCATATCCATAATGGTGACATCTTCCAATGCATTCTGCGCCGTAATCTGTATTTTACCGTCTTTCTCCGCCACCTGATAATTAAAGACAACAGTCCCTCCTGTAGATGCCGCATCCGCTACAACCATTAAATTCATTCCCATCACAAACACTGCGGTTGGCGTTTCTCCCTTCAACGTTCCATCTTCCTGATTATAGGTCAACGTCACACCACCGCCATAACCGAAGAAACCGAGCACCTTCACTTCATTCTCTGATTCGCCCGGCAACACGGCCATATTATAATCCGTTGTAGCAGGAACCGGAGCCTCACCCGCCGCTCCAGAAACCATGTCAACATAAGAGCATTCTCCACTAAATTTATAGCGGCCATACAAATCCTTAACCGAAGGGAAACCGGCAGCCGAAACCATTTCCACACCCAATGAAACAGCAAACAAGGCAATCAAAACTACCTTAAAAATAGAAGTAGATTTTCTCATAGACACACTTTTTTACATTAAAACAATGCAAAAATAATAAAAAAGAAAGAAAAGAAGAGGCTTCGGGCGTTTTTTAACTATAAAACAACCGCAAAAATACAATCCCAATCCCCAGACATCCTTGTATCCACTTGCAAATCGAAAGGCTTTCCCTGCATTTTTCCGGCAAAAAACACTATCTTTGTCCCGCTATAATGAAGAAGAGAAACGCATGATTGTATGTATCGCAGAGAAACCCAGTGTGGGTAAAGACATTGCCAAAGTGCTGGGCGCCACGCAAGACCACCGTAATTATTGGGAAGGCAACGGCTACCAAGTCACTTGGACTTTCGGTCATCTTTGCGAGCTGAAGGAACCGCACGAATATACTCCGCTCTGGAAAGCGTGGAGCCTTTCTTCATTACCTATGATTCCTCCCCGCTTCGGCATCAAGCTGAAAAACGACAAAGGTATCGAAGAACAATTCCGGGTGATTGAGCGACTGATGCAATCTGCCGACATGATCATCAACTGCGGAGATGCCGGACAGGAGGGAGAGCTGATACAACGTTGGGTCATGCAGAAGGCCGGTGCCCGATGCCCGGTGAAACGCCTTTGGATTTCGTCACTCACGGAAGAAGCCATCCGTGAGGGATTCAGCAACCTGAAAGACCAGAGCGAATACCAGTCGCTCTACGAAGCCGGACTGAGCCGCGCCATCGGCGACTGGACTTTGGGCATGAACGCCACGCGGCTCTACACGTTAAAATACGCACAGGGACGCCAAGTGCTGAGCATCGGACGGGTGCAGACTCCCACACTGGCTCTCATCGTCAACCGTCAACTGGAAATCGAGAACTTCAAGCCGGAACCTTATTGGGTACTGACCACCAACTACCGTGATACAGTCTTTACCGCTGTGTTGGAACAAGACGAAGAGGAAACCGCAACGGCTTCTCAGGAAAAAGGTGCGAACGGCAACGGAAGCGGCAAGGCAAACGATGTGACACGCCGGGGATTCACCTCGGAAGAAGAAGGGCGGAAAGCCCTTGAACAAATCAAAGACGCACCGTTCACGATTACGTCCGTCACCAAGAAAAACGGAACGGAAGCCCCTCCCCGCTTGTACGACCTGACCTCGCTACAGGTGGAATGCAACCGCAAGTTTTCTTTCTCATCCGACCTGACCCTGCAACTCATCCAGTCGCTCTACGAGAAGAAAGTCACGACTTATCCGCGTGTGGACACCACTTTCCTGAGCGACGACATTTATCCGAAATGCAACGCCATCCTCAACGGTATAGCCGGCGAATACGCCGCCTTGCTCCAACCCTTACGTGGTGCGGCGTTGAAAAAGAGTAAAAAGGTGTTCGACTCTTCCAAAGTCACCGACCACCATGCCATTATCCCTACAGGAGTAGCACCGCACGGCTTGACACCGGACGAACAACGGGTATTCGACCTCGTGGCGCGGCGTTTCATCGCAGCGTTCTACCCCGACTGTAAATTTGCTACCACCACCATCCTCGGCGAAACGGCCGACATCCCGTTCAAAGCCACCGGCAAACAAATTCTCTTGCCGGGCTGGCGGGACGTGTATGCACAGGAGGCCAAAACAGCGGAAACCTTGGCAAAAATCGCCGAAGAGGAACGCACGCTTCCTGCTTTCACGAAAGGCGAAAGCGGCCCTCACGTACCGGACTTGGCCGAAAAATGGACACAACCGCCCAAACCTTACACAGAAGCCACGCTCTTGCGCGCCATGGAGACTGCGGGTCGTCTGGTGGACGATGACGAATTGCGTGATGCTTTGAAAGAGAACGGTATCGGCCGTCCGTCCACCCGGGCCGCCATCATCCAGACCCTCTTCAAGCGGCATTATATCCGATTGGAACGGAAAAACCTGATAGCCACTCCCACGGGGGTGGAACTCATCAGCCTGATTCACGAAGAACTGCTCAAAAGTGCCGAGTTGACCGGCATCTGGGAACGCCGTCTGCGGTTGATTGAAAAGAAAACCTACGATGCCAAAACCTTTTTGGAAGAACTCAAGCAAATGGTAGCCGAAATCGTGCATACCGTCCTGGCGGACAACACCAATCGCCGTGTCGCGGAAACACAGGAAGATAAGCCTGCACCCAAGGGAAAAAAGGGAGCCGCGAAAGAAAAACCGACCAAAACCCCAAAGACGACACGCAAAATCGCACCCCCAACTACCATAATCCCGGCCACGCCTCCTGCCCCCAAAGAGGGGGACCTCTGCCCGCTCTGCGGAAAAGGGCATATCATCAAAGGCAAGACCGCATTCGGCTGTTCGGAATGGAAAAACGGATGTACTTTCCGCGCACCGCTGGAAATCTCTTCATAAGCCACGTCCTTGCATACCGTACCGCTCCTACACAGGAATTTTGCAAAAACATCCTTCATCCTTCAGGTCGCATGGTAAGTCTCTCATAATTTTGATATTATAAGCTGAAGGATGTTTCAGGCATCTTTCAGCCATGCTTCATTTCGCTTGATTCAGATTGAAAAATCAGTTGGCTTAGAATGAAAAATCGTTTGGCTGAGATTGAAAAATCATTCGGCTGAGAACTTTTTATCGCTTTCCGCAATGAAAGGAAACTGAAAGATACCTGAAACATCCTTCATTCCGTAACACATTATATGTTAACCGGTTACCTTATATCCTGAAAGATGAAGGATGTTTTTTCAAAACCCTTGGGGGAGCATGCAGGGAATGACGGACTCCGGCAAAACACCTTTTTCTACCCCGACAACCTCCAACTGTCCCAAGTTCTTTGACAAAGGCACTCCATGCTTCCGCCCCTGCCGCATACATTTACTCCTGTAAGGCTAAAGGATATGGTCTTACCACAATCTTTGCAAGTGAAGTATTGCTTGAAAACATAAAATCAACCGCTTTTTGACCGATTTTGATTATTCAACACAGATTTCTGATAAAAGATTCTTGTAATTCATTTCTTTTTTATATGTTTACAGGGATGAACAACAAAGTAATATCATGAAAAAGACTCATTTATTGGTATTTATATTGATAGGCTTGTTGGGAGCTTGCCAAAACCACCCCCAAAGCATACAAAGTAAAATGGTCAATATCAGCGACAGTTCCATGATAGATATTAACCATTATGAGGTCAAAAAAATCAGTGTTGGGAAAAACATCACCAATAAGCCGATGGCTTCTCAGGTTATCTCAATGAACGGGATGGATAAATACGTTATGTTGGACGAATTCTACCTCTATGTTTTTGATTGGCAACAAGGAATACTCGAAGATTCTGTTTCGCTTCACCAATGCGGCCTTCTTAGGAACTGTTCCGGATTTAATTATATAAATTCTGATTCTATTATCATTTACAATGATGGCAAGAAAACTGTCTTTTTAATTGACTCGAACGGAAATATTCAAAAACGTTGGAATATCCCCCGAAGTGACAATTATACACAATGGGTCTCTTCAGTAGATGCACTGAACGGGACACGTATTGAATCCGATCATGAAAAGTTTCTGCTTTCCGGCAGCATATTGGGTGCACTAAGCCAAGCGAAAGGTTTGATCATCCCTATATCTGAATGCTTGTATAAGAAATCAGGCAAATGGAAATCTGTTGCCTATTATCCTGATTTATATATGCAATATAATTGGGGAGGATATTATATGAATTGCACATACGTAACTAAGGATTCAAAAGGCCGCTACCTGTATAGTTTCCCTATATTGGATAAAGTATTGCGTTATAATAATGATTTTTCATTGTGCGATACCATACCAATGAAAAGCCGGTACGATAAGGGCATTGAAGAATTTGCATTTGACGGTTCAGAAGATGAAACTAATGAAATCCGTTACTATATCAGCCAAACTACTTATTCCAATATCATATATGATCCTTACCGGAATCTCTACCTGAGACTTGCAGAACATCCGTTACAAGACTGGAACGAGAAAGGAGCATTTTGCAAACCGTTCTCCATCGTCATATCGGATACGAAGGGAGAAATTTTGTCGGAAAGCAGCATCTCAACGGATTACAAACAGTTCCATTACCAAAACATGCACGTTTGTAAAGAGGGAATTGCCATTGCCATGGAAAATCCCGACGAGAACCACATCTATTTTGCTTGTATTAAAATTAGTGGAACATTTAAATCAACAGCACAATGAATAAACGTCATTTTCTATTGCTGTGTATTTTTTGCTTATGCGCATGTAGCCGACAAAAAGGCGGAGCTATAATAGATTTGACCGACATAGGACAGAACGAAATCGTTGTTCCTGCAGAAAGCATTTACTCTTCCATAAAATTCATTCCGCTTGAGACCCACGGGCAAAGCATATTGAGCAGCCCGAACGTGTTTGGAATGGACGGCGACAACGTGCTGATTTGGGACCAAGACGAGATTCTGAGATTTGATTCCAATGGAAAATTCCTGAACAGAGTGGGACGGTTAGGAAAAGGACATGGAGAACACGGGCGTATCAACTCCGCCAATTATGACGAAAACAAGAAAATTATCTATGTCGGAAACATGGGAGGTTTCATATATAAATACGATCTTGAAGGCAACTATATAGGACAGTTCAAGATAGCCGAAAACGGTGAAATCCTCCAGACTGTCAGGTTCAACAGACAGTTGGACGCCTTGGTTTGCGAGACGAGGAAGTATTCTGGCGAGGGGCTTCAGGTCAGCCTTCGTACAGTGTCACCTGAAGGAGTCGAAAAGGGGGCATATCCTATATATAAGGATAACGAACAGGTTTCACGTAGTATGACAAGGACCGGCATGCTTCGTAATACTTCGGAGGGAGTCATGTTCATGCTGCCATTTGACGACAAAGTGACTTTACTTACCCAACAAGGTATCATAGACACATTAACGATGGATAGAGGTAATCTTCTCCCAAGCAGGAAACTATGTGAAAACTGGAATTATGCGGACGAACTCTACAGGACGAAGTATCAAATCGACAACATTGTGGTTACAGATAAATACTTTTATTTAACCGTGACCATGGACAAGGAGCAGTGCGACCTACTGATAGACCGCCACTCGTATGCTTTTATCCACGATAAGAAGTATGCTTATGGAAGTGAATCGGAACACCTTTCTTTAAAAAGATTCAAGCATGTAAGTTTTTGGCCTTGGGTGGCATTCAATGATAAGGTGGTGGATTTACTGCCTATAGACAGGTTTGACGACGACGACTTGGAAGTTTTAAAGAAAATAGTGGTAAACGATTATCCATTGAACGACATGTCCAATCCCATCTTAGTGGTCGCAGAAGAAAAATGAAATATAAAACAGTTAAACTGTATTAAAAACACTAACGTTCATATGTAAACAGCACACTCTTCACTCCCTATTTATATACCTTTGAAGAGAATTTCAACCCTATAACTTTTAATCACTAAAACCATGAACAGTACTCGCATCAGCAAACTGATTCTTAGTTTACTATTTTTATGCCTGGCAACCACAGGCCGTGCACAAACCTTCCCTCGCCTGCTTCTGGGTGGAGACTATCCCGACCCGTCCATCATCAGGGAAGGAAAAGACTTCTACATGACGAACTCATCTTTTAATTATGCACCGGGACTACTCGTCTGGCATTCTACCGACTTGGTGAACTGGACGCCCATAGCCCGTGCACTCCATGCCCTCGACGGTTCGGTATACGCCCCAGACTTGGTGAAGTACAAAGGACGTTACTATATTTACTATCCCGCTGCCGGAGCCAACTATGTGGTCTATGCCGACAACATCCGCGGCCCGTGGAGCCAACCGGTGAAACTCGACCTGACGGGCATCGACCCCGGACATGTAGTGGGCGAAGACGGCAAGCGATATTTATATGTGGACAAAGGTGCCATAGCCCCGCTGAGCGATGACGGGCTGAAAGTGACGGGACCGAAAAAGACCGTCTACGAAGGTTGGCAATTCCCCAAAGAATGGAAAACCGAAGGCAATGGCGACATGTTCCTCGAGGGTCCGAAACTGTTGCACAAGGACGGTTATTATTATATGGTATCGGCAGAAGGCGGCACGGCCGGACCGGCCACG
>OGPX01000750.1_pt1 | contig 24696 bp, 19 predicted proteins | sample 1553101 | NCBI WGS metagenome assembly OGPX01 (sample SAMEA2579964, study PRJEB22360) | human gut metagenome | biome: human gut; feature: human-associated habitat; material: faeces | place: Denmark | collected 2008/2010
TGCCCCGTTTGGGGAACGTTGATTGGGGGGGACACCGGGGGCCTGCCGCTCGACACGGTATGGCACGGTATGGAATGTACCCCGGTGGAAGTGTTCGGACAGCGTCCCACTTACCATAAAATCTCTTTGATGCGCAACACAAAGAAGATTAACGTGTCACTCCGTGAATTGGATGACCCTACGGATATGGACGTGGAGAATTACGATATGAAAATTGTGGACCGCAACATGCAGCTTCGTTGGGATAACTCGGTGGACGAGAGTATGGGGCCAGTGGTTTACCAACCCCATGACGCGTGGAATACGGACGACCGTACGCCGGTGCGTGCCGCTTCGGACGACACGGAGGCCGTTATGGGCAAGATAGCCCATGCGGACTTCATGACTTCCCGCATCATGTACCATGAGGATCCGGCGGACGATGGTGTGTTGTCCATTACGGACAAGCGCAACGGCAACGAAATTGTACGGGTGAACTTGCCCGACATGTTGTCGCGCCTGCGCAGTTCGGAGGAAATCTACCGTTACTCGCCTCAGGAATTTCTGGACAGGGGGTACGATTACCAGATGGACTTCTTCCTGAAGGGGGGCGAGCTGGCTTACGTGAACATCGGCATCAGTGTGTTGAATTGGAGCGTGAGGGTGCAATTCGAGGAACTTTGACGGTGGCGGAAAACGCGGTGCTCCGGCCTACGGCGTAAACCCGAAGGAGGACTTGGGCAAAAGAGATTCAGAGCAAAGAGGAACATAAAAGGAAAGTTTGAAAATGAAGAAAGCATATCATATCATGGGAGGGCTGCTTTACGGCGCATGTCTCAGTCTCGCTGCCTCGTGTGGGCAGATGGAGTACGAGGCGGGAGATGACGGCTTGTGCGGTGCTGTGGGAAACGCGGAGGTACGAGAAGGAACGATGTTCCTCGATGTGAGGCTTTCCGTGGGCGACGGTGGCCCGTCGAAACGGACCAAACCGACCGGAGGAGAAGACGGCGACGGGCGTGAGCCGGGCAATGCCGACGAGAATACGGTGACTGGGCTTACGGTGTTTTTGTTCCCTAACGAGGCTGACTTGAATACGGAGACAGGACGTGCCCAACCGGTGCTGGCGGCTTATTATTTTGACAGCAACGACTTGCTGTGGCAGGTCGCTGCGGGTGGAAATGTTTCATATAAGACGAAAGAGCCGTTGGATGTTTCCAATTTGAATCAGGACCAATGCAAGGTACTGGCCGTGGTGAACGCAGATTATTCTAGATACTTCAAGAACGGTGGTACGTCGTGGACGACCTTGGCCGATTTGCGTGACTGGCAGACCGGAAACGACTTGTGGCAGGGGGGGGCGGGGCCCCCCGAAAATCCGGAGGAAACACATGCTTATCCGGAAGACAAATTTCCTGATGTCTTCCACGGAACTGGCCACGGTGACCGACATCCGGAACAGTACGGAGGTCAATCCGGCTAAGGCTGTGGTAAATGTAGAACGGCTGGTAGCCCGGGTGGACTATCGGACATTACAAGATGAATTCGACGTGGTGGATGGCCAGCAGGCTGTTGTGGGTAATGTGAAGATTATAGGTGCCGCTCTTGTCAACCGCCTGGACGGTCATGTAAATCTGCTTAAGCATGTGTCTGATGACTATACGGAGGAGGTGGCCGATGCTGCAATCGGACGGGAAGAAGCCGCAGACGGAGGCTATGCCGTTAATTGGGTGGTGGATGCCTATGAGACGACAGACAAGAAGTTCGGGGACTTCCTGCCCACACTGACGAAGGATGCCGGATGGGAGGACTTGTTCTCTGAGGGACTACCTATGACGGCGAGCGATGGGACGGAATGGAACTGCCTTGGCTATGTCCGGGAGAACACAAACCGGATACAGGGCGCGGACGAGTTACGGCGATATGCCACGGGGGTGGTGTTTCGGGCACAATACAATGTGAAGGCGGACGGATTTACCGACGGTGGCGACATCTTCAAGTATGGGAACGTCCTCTACGCCACGTTGGAGGCCGTACGCGAAGCCGCTGGTGCACCGGAGGGTGTGACCGTGGAGAACTGTGCCGAATACGGCATCACGTATTACCCGAAAGGCGTGTGCTACTATACCTATTGGATCAAGCATGCCGATGACGGAGATGACACTGCGTTCGGTACAATGGAATACGCTATCGTGCGTAACAATCTTTACCAACTGACCGTCATGTCGGTAAGCAGCATAGGTGATCCGGAACCGGGTGATAGCTCGCTAACGATAGAAGTAGCCGTGAAGAATTGGGTGAAAATGGATGAAGAAGAAGTGGAATTACAATAAAATGCAAAAAAGAATGGACAGGTACATGCGATATATGAGGTTGGTGCTACAGGCTGTATGTCTGACGTGGTTGTTTTCATGTGTACAGGAGGACGGCACAGAGTATTCCGAAGGAGGACAGGAAGAAGTGGAGATGAAGACAGTAACCTTGCAAGTAGGAGCTTTGGGGAGCATGCAGACCCGTATCTATGGGGAAGATGAAGCTGCCGTTGCTGGAGAGTTCATGAACTCTTTGCGGCTTTATATTGTGGATAACCGAGGTGTCGTGGAAAAAGCGATAAACGCAACGGCGGATAAAGATTTTGAACCGAGAGACGGGGAACAGGGTGGTTGTGCGATATCTTATACAACCGAAGTGACACTTCGCACGGGAGCTAAAACCATTTATGCTTTTGCCAATATGGAAGGCCATAACGTTGTCGGGGGGAGTACTGTGGAATCTGTTTTAGATGGAATAAAGGAAGGTGGGGACTGGCCCGAAGAACTGGTGGAAAAATGCGTGGTGGACGACCCAGCCTCTAAAATAAACTTAACGGACGTGTTCATCCCCATGACGGTGAAGCAGGACGTGAGTATTCCTGTGGCGAGCGAGCATATCCTTATTGAGTTGGTGCGCCTGGTAGGCAAGATAAGACCCGTGTTGAATAACGATAAGGGAAATCCGTTGAAAGTCACGACCTTGTCTATTGGCAATTTTGCTGACCGCGTGTCACTGTTTGAAAACGGTGATGCCGGAGACGTAAAGTTCGACTGCATACGGGAATATGATTTGGAGTTAAACGAAACAGCCGGTAGTGAATCGGTGAACTTGTATGGCAAAGGCGTATTGATAACAAAAGAGGGTAAGCAGCAGTCCGTACCGGAAATCTATGTGAATGAAACGAAAGGACAAGAACCGTTCCTCATTACGCTTACGATAAACGAAGAAAGCATGGAAGGGAAGACCGTATCCAAAGTCGTGCCTCGTAACCATTATTTGCCATTGGCACTGAATCTCTCCGAATTGCAGTTGGTTGTGACGGCCTACGTAGCACCTATCGGCGGATATCCGGTGGCTGTGACAATAGAACCTTCATTGACGAATAACTATAGCGTTACGTTGCCAGAGGGCTGTACATTTAGGATTGAAGGAACTTTTGGGGCGGCTAAAGGGCTGTGTGAATGGATGTGGACGGTACCTACCGACCAGAATCTTGTGAGGGTAACAGATGTGGAAAGCAATCCCCTCGAAGGTTGGCTGTCGGCTCGGTCTGGACAGACGGTAGTTTTGAATTTCAGTATCGCAGAGCCTAGAAAAGAAGAAGGAAGCTTGACGATTATCACCGAAGCATTGAAAGATTGGAAAGAGTATGGTGTAAATAACCGGTGTACTGTGGACTGGAGGGCGAACCGGTCGGTTTATGAAGTGGTAAATCTTGGTCGTATGTAATAAGAGAGGAGGACGGAGTATGAAAAACAAGGTACAGATTATGAGTCTTAAACAATATGTGGCTTTTATTATAGGAATACTTTTGTGTATTCCGTGCCATGTATGGGCACAGGTGAAAGGGGAATGTTACAACGTGCCTGAAGAAAAAAACAATAATATAAAGGTGGTTAGTGCAAGTCCTGATACGCAAGACTCAAAAGACTTGCAAAATATTGCAGACAATAAAAATAATACGTCATGGAAAGCTGCCAAAGGCGGGGATGCCGTGATTGTGTTCGACCTTGGCAAAAGCGACAACCAGATTATAGCTGTGGATTTGCTGGGGAGTGCCAATGTGGCAGAACGATCGGAAAAAATCCTCTTCGAGCAAAGTGAAAGTCCTGGCGGTGGATGGATTACTGTATATGAATTTGAAAACCTAAATACAAACAATGAGCGTTATTGGTTGAGTTTGTATAAGCAAGAACAGGAAATTACTTCCCGGTATGTGCGTATGACCTTGAAAGTGAATTCGCCAAATGATACTATTAGTTTGAGGGAAGTTACTTTTTACGATAAAATCCCCAATTGGTCTGTTAAACATAAAAAGGCCAAGTGGTTCAGCCTGCGTAATGGGGTGAGTGATGACGTGCGTAATTTGGATTCGTTCAATGATGACGAGGAAATGTTTCATAATGAATTGTCTGGAAAAGATATACAGGCTGCACATACCTACATTGATACCATTTATGTGCATCGGGGACAAACGGTAGAACTGACTATTCCCGATTATGAACCCGCAGCAAAAGCATTTAGTGTGTGCTCTTATCAGCGTTGGTACAGTTTCCGTACCGATTCGACTTTTCGGACTCGAGATAATGAAGTAAAGGATTTGCTTACTCCTGTGGATGGTAGTGTGAAAGCTTATCGTTTAAACAACGGTTATATAGGTCTTCCTATGGGGGATAAAGTGCTTGGTAAAATGAATTTTTATTATCCTAAGAAAGGCGAGTTTAATGAATGGTTTCCGGATGCGCAGATTAATAACTTCGATAGTAATTGGTTTGTGGTGGCTTGCGATGTGTCGGCGTATACGGACTATACAGAGGACTTTGACAGTAATTCTAAAAACAGCAAATTCCAGTCTACACATTATGAGCCCACATTGACCCACCGGATATTGTATTATATCGTAGCCGTGGACGATCCGACAACTCCTGCCATGCAGCAAGGGCATAACCGTTTGATGCAAGAGGAATACCAAGGCGCAACAGTGGACAATTTTGCGGGAAAGAAGTTTTTGGAGGAGTATGAGATTACTTTCCCTTTTTATCGGATTTTCAATGCAGTTAGTACCAAAGCATTGGTCACTCTTTCAAAAGATGCGCGGAGTTACGCTGTGCCGAATATCTCGTTAGATGAGGAGCTTCCGGCTGAATTAACGGCTACGGTGGTGAGTAATGATGCAGGTATTACAATTGATAAGTCGAGTATAAGCGGTGAACAGAGGGTAATTAAATTCAATTATCCCGAAAAAGTGCAGTCGTACACTGATATCTTGGAATGCGTGAAGGGTGAAGACAGAGTGCAGTCCACCATTATCGTGACCAAGGCTGTGGATGGGAAGACTTATAATATTGCACGTTACAAGCTTACTTTCAGAAAAGAGAGCAGCTTGCTTACGCAAAGTATGATGGCACAGTTGGATTCGGTTGGATATGAATGGAAGGGGGAGCCGTGGGAGGGATATGGTTACCGTACTCTGGCGTTTATGGAACGTAATTACCGGAAACTGACAGGTATAGATTGGGATTATGATAAAGATGTGGCAGCCCTCTATGGGAGTAAGGACTTTTATACGTTCCCGATGGCATGGGAATATAGCGGTTACGGATTCTATGACGGTGCAACGGGGGGAGATTATAAACCTTCGCAAGGGAACCGCTATTATCCCGAATGGGCATATTATGCTATTATGAGCGGTTTTATGGAAGCCAATTCCACATGGGCTGGGAGTAATTCGACAAATAAAAATGCGAAACCTTTACCCGGAAGTTCTTACCATCTTTTTATCGATGCGTCCGACCGTCCGGGAAACATTGTCCATTTGCCTTTCCGGCAGAATTTATGCCGGGGAACGGAATTGTTTGTTTCCGCATGGGTGAAAGGCGGGGGATGGAGTAAAGACTCTGATGATGCAGGTATGCTTTTTACGGTAATGGGAGTTGATGAAGAAGGTGCCATGACCCCATTATACCGTTTCTCGCCGGGTGCAATCCGCCGCAGTGATTATTTGTCTTCAAGTTTGCCAGGTTGCGGAAGCGGTACTAACGAATGGATGCAAGTCTATTTTTCGTTCATTAATGATTCGGAGATCGAATACGACTCCTATCTTCTACGGGTGGACAATTACTCTAATAGTACCAAAGGAGGAGACATGTATTTGGACGATGTGAGGGTATATATGGCCATGCCGAGTGCGGAAGTGAAGCAGATGGAGGTCAACTGTATGAACGACAGAACCAGAATGAATGTCAAGATAGATTGGGAACGTCTATTGTCGCGTACTGGGGCGCAAGAGCTTACGGGTGACGAAAGTGTATGGCATGCTTTTGATTTTTGTTTCATAGATTCCTTGGCTTTCCGTGACGCTTTGGAGGGGAAGGCATCTCCGACGGCAGAAGAGATCAAGGCGGCTATCGAGGCTTCTGTGATGGAAATAGGTGATGGTTCCGACGAGTATAATTATAAGTATGCCCGTTTGTACTATAACCAGAACTTTGATAAAAATAAGTCGTATGTAGAAGCCGAAGAAGCAGATGATGGCGCGTTGGCAAAAAACAACAGGGTAGATATTAATGGGAATATGGTTTCCGCTTTCTATGGGGATAAAGACAGCCGTAAAGCTTTGGCTGTGGATTTTTACTCCAAACTTAGTCCTAATCGCCCGTACATCATGTTGATGCATATTCCGGAAAAGGAAGAGGCTGGTTCAGACAAGCGTCCAGATGTTGGGACGTTCAAGGACTGCTTGGATGCGTGCGCCATGAAAAGCGAGTTTTGGGTCACATCGCAGAATGTGTTGAAGATGAACGGTGAGATAGTGGATCCGACTACGGATTATTGTGCCGGACAGATATTCAAGTTTTCCATTACTCTGAAAGTAGAGGTGGTCGAAGATGGGGAAAGGAAGGATATCATTATAGACGATGGAGTGTATATGGATTGGTTCTTCGGGTCGGAAAAGGAGTATTTGGAGGCACAGCCTCAAGAGAATGGAGGAACGGTTTCATTGAACGATGCATTGATTGCATTCCGTAACTATTATCCGGATGCGGATGCATTGAGTGAAACTACGACGGCTCCGAAGGAGACTTTCACACGAGACATGTATGACTTGTTATACAGGTATAGTACGACTCAGGAGGAAGGACTGAATCACCGTTTGGTATTGCACCGGGAGAATTTGGACATAGAACTGTTGGAAGACGGTTTGGAACTGGTGGTAAAACCGATTCGTGTGGAAACATCTGTTGGTGAAGAATATGAGGCTTTAATTTGTTGGGATTATATTCCACTGGTATTGCATACTTCCGGTAAAGCCCCAGGGCTTCACGCCGGATTCAATTACATGAAGTATCCTGTTGATTTCAATCCAGCGTTGCGTATAGGCTTGTCGCAGATACAAAAGGCTACGGACGAGAAACATGCCTTGACTGTGGATTTGAGGAATGTGAAAGTTACTTCGGACGATGTGATCGGTTTGGGACCGGTGTCATCTGTGCCGGCCCGTCGGTATATCTTTTTAATAGACACTGACGATCCCGAGATGAAAGGGTTTATTCCCGAAGACGGGACGTTTACAGAATATGACTTACCGATAGGATGGCTCGATACTTTGACTGCGGAAAAGGCGAAAGGAGGAACTGCTAAAATCCATTTCGACTTGGAGGGGAAACTGGTAGAAACCATCAATGTGCCGTTGGCAAAGAAAGGGTTTAAATTTACGCCGCGTGAAGGCTACACTTATACGTTTGTGGTACATTTTGAAGAACAGGTCGGAACGGGTAAGGTCGGCAATTCATGTTTCGGTCAATTCCCGGTGGAAATGAAAGTGGTGCCGGAATATCTTGTATGGGACGGTGAGGCCACTTCAAATTGGAACAATGACGATAATTGGAAGCGTGTGGCAGAAAAGGATCGTCTGAACAAGCCAGATTCCGATCCGTATCCGGAAGACGGGAATGTGACGGTAAATGCTTTTGTACCGATGTTATTTTCTAAGGTGATCATTCCTCAAGGAGCAAAGGTGGAATTGTATAAGGCCGGATTCGACGGAATGGCGGATGACGAAAACGTGATATGGGTAGACAAGGACAAACCTTCGCATATCGGCAAACATACAGACAATATACAATATGACATGATGGCGTATGAGCATCCTGAGGGGAGTAGTGAAGATGCCGGTTCGTTGACGACGGAACGCTACCGTGTAAACATGGTCGATGAGATTCATTTTGAATCCGGGGCCGAAATGTTGCATCCGGAATATCTGATGTATAATAAGGCATATCTAGATTACCGTTTAGAGCAGGGACGTTGGTTTTCTTTGTCAGTACCTTTGAAAGGTGTGGTGGCCGGGGATTTCTATACGGGGAAATCAGGTGAGGAAGAAGGGGAATATTTCCACCCTGTCATTTATGATAAAGGGAAGAACGACCGTTTTGCTCCATCGGTATATCAGCGTGGGTGGAAAGCGAAAAGCACGATGTTGAAACCGTTGGGAGATGAAGACCGCGATGTCGCTGTGGCCGGAGACTGGAGTGCTCTTTATAACGATGTGGACGAAAGGTATGTGCCGGGTACGGGATTCTCGTTGAAGGTGCAGGATGCACCGGACGGTAACGGTGTGGTATTCCGTTTGCCGAAGTCTGACGTGGGTTATATCTATTATAATAAGGATGGAACTTCCGATAACATTGATATCACAGTGGAGAGAGGAGAAGAAGCCGGGCGCTTGGCTACCGATGTGCTTTTTGTTCGTGATGTCGATTATGACAAGGCCGAGGATGGAAAACCGATTACAGTGATGTTGCCGGAAGAAGCCAATGGAGAGCGACTTTGTCTTGTGGGCAATCCTTTCCTGACGCGGTTAGACATGTCGAAGTTCTTTGAGAAGAACGGGGATGTGTTGGAACAGAAACTGTGGTTGGAGGATGAAAACGGGCAAGAAGTGGCCGTAGGAAGTGAGAACGGTTGGATTACTTCGTTGGAAAATATGACCGTACCGCCTTTGCGCAGTTTCTTCGTACAGAAAAAAGCAAATGCCTTAGGAAGTGAGTTGCGGTTCACGGCTGACATGCAGGCGGCTTTTGAGGTGCAGCAGACAAAGACGGCAGAAAATGTATTGCGTATCCTTGCCGTTACGGATGATGGACGGCAGAGCCGGGCCATGGTAGCATTCCGTGCAGCAGCTTCGGGCGGCTATGAGCAGAAAGAGGATGCCGAACTGTTCTTGAACAATAGTTTAGAGGAGGTTCCGGTTGTTTATACGGTGGGAAGTACCCGGGCTCTGAGCGTGAATGTAACATCGGCCGACATGCGTATCCCATTGGCTGTACACAGCGCATCGGACGAGACGGTGACACTCCGTTTTAGCGGTGATGCTTGCAATGGAACTGAGCTTTATGATGCACATTCACACACATATACTTCGCTTTATGATGGATTCGAGTTAAAGGTGGCTTCGAATGAGCATGGGCGTTACTATCTGTGGCAAGGTGGGTACGAGGTACACGATATGGAGGAGGAAAATAGCCGGTCGGTAAGTGTCTATTCCGTACGGAGTGGTGAGATTGTGGTGGTTTCGTCTGATGTTTCTTTGGCTTCGGTGCAGGTATATACGGTAGATGGCCGTTTGGTGGCTGAGGAGGATGGGCTTCCGGAAGCTACTACCTTCAGATGTTTGTCAGTACCCGGAAAATGTAATTATGTTGTGGTCGTGAAGGATAATTTGGGACATAAGACGACGGTGAAACTAAGGGTTAAATAATGAACATGGCTTATATACGGCTACGCCCCGTATTTCGGATTTTTTTTCCGAAGTACGGGGCGTAGGCCGCTTTTCCGCTTCCAACATTTTGGGTGAGGGCGGGAGTCAGATAAGAAGTATGCCTGCCTCCTTGCATTCCCGGCGCATTTCTTCAGGCCAGATGCTCGATTGGGTTTCGCCTACATGTGCTTTGTGGAGCAGCACCATACACAGGCGGCTTTGCCCTATGCCGCCACCGATGGATTGGGGCAGAGTACCATCGAGCAGCCGACGGTGGAAATAAAGGTTCTTACGGTCTTCTTTTCCGCTCAGTTGCAGTTGTCGGAGTAAAGCCTCTTGGTCTACGCGGATGCCCATAGAGGAAAGTTCGATGGCGCGGCCCAATATGGGATACCAGATGAGCAGGTCTCCGTTCAGTCCGGCCAAGCCGGTACGTTCGTCAGTAGTGGAGTAATCGTCGTAATCCGGAGCACGTAAGTCATGCTCTTTTCCGTCGCCCAGCTTCCCGCCGATGCCGATAATGAATACGGCACCGTACTCTCGGCAGATGGCATCCTCACGTTCTTTCGGGGTGAGGTCGGGATAACGCTGGCGAAGTTCCTCGGCATGTATGAAATGTATGTCCTCCGGCAGGAATGCTTTCAATTGTGGGTAGGTCTCGCAAATAAAGAACTCCGTGCGTAGGATGGCATTGTAAATGCGGTTGACGATTTTTTTCAGGTATTCCGTGTTGCGGCTGTGGGACGGCATGACACGTTCCCAATCCCACTGGTCTACGTAAAGCGAATGCAGGTTGTCCATTTCTTCGTCCGCACGGATGGCGTTCATGTCGGTGATGATGCCGTATCCCGGTTCCACATTATACTCAGCCAGTGTGACCCGTTTCCATTTGGCCAGCGAGTGAACCACCTCCGCTTGTGCCTCGTTCATGTCTTTGATGGGGAAAGTGACAGGACGTTCCACTCCATTCAGGTCATCATTCATTCCTAACCCCTTGAGTACGAATAGGGGAGCAGTCACCCTGCGTAAACGCAGTTCGGTGGATATGCTACTCAGGAAGAAGTCTTTTATTTTCTTAATGGCAATTTCTGTCTGCTGCAAATCCAACAGCGCATGATAGTTTTTCGGTTTGATTAAATGACTCATTGCTTTATGACGTTTATTGATTTCTTTCAGAATGTTCTGCAAAGATAGCGTATTTTTGTTAACGTGGAAGCGGATAAAGTGTTTTTTGTGTCTATATGATAATTTTTATTCTGCAGATTAATTTTTTGAAATAGTTTGGTGCGTCTTTGTTTTTTTCTTAATTTTGCATCGTTTTTAAGGCTCCGTAGCTTAGCTGTATAGAGCGTCAGATTCCGGTTCTGAAGGTCGAGGGTTAGAATCCCTCCGGGGTCACGAGAAAAATCCCTAAGTATATAATTAATAAATACTTAGGGATTTTTGTTTGTGAATTTTGCCTGCGTTCTACCTACCAACTCGAATAATCCACCTTTTTGGGCGTTTCAATAGATAGAGGGATTGGTATTCTTTCAGATGCCCGTTCTTGTTAAATTCAAATAGAGGAAATCTCCTTTAGATAGGATGGGATTTTGCCATGAAAAAACGGATGGCCAAACCGCCACCCGTAAACCTTTGAGAGCTGATAGCCCGTGTTACTGTTAAATCATGTGGTTGGCCTTTAACCACCGTTTGCCCGATGGGGTAAGGCACCAAATCAAGAACACCACGCAAGGCAAACCTATCGCAGACAATACAAAAATGGCTTCCATTATTTTTCCTCCTCTTTTTTATTACTTAATACCAACCCGGCTAAAAGGGTGGAACAGGCCACCAACAAGCCAAGCCCATAGATTAACATCTTGCTTTCGCCTAAGTCCTTAAACAAGGATGCAATTACTACACCCGTCAACACATATTTTGACACATCAATAAGATATGCGCCTAATTTCTCTTTCCACATATCGCAAATATAACATTTTATTCAATCCCTTGCAATGTTTTCACCTCCTTTTGCTCGTCTGTCAACCTTATACTAATATTAAAACTTTTCTCACAATGAGGACAATGTATAATTTCTCTTTGGGTTTATCAAAGAGTTCTGTTAAATACATGTTTTCTCACATGAAAGGTTTGACTATCTCAACTCTCATTCCAAGTGCATTTATTATTCTGTAAAAAGTAGATACGCTTGGCGTAATCATTTCTTTTTCGATCCGTGATATGTAGGACTTTGTGGCATTTATACGTTCGGCAAGTTCCGACTGTGTCATTTGGGCTTCTTTCCTTGCGTTAAGGAGTATTTGGCTGGTGTAGAAAGCGTATGCTTCTTCATCGAACTTAGTTCGTTCTGTGGTTCCCAGTTTTCCGTATCTTTGTTCAAGAACCGCACTGTAATCACTTGTTTTATGATTGTTTGTCTCCATAATATGCCTCCTTTATTTTTAATGCCTTTTCAATTTCTGATTGTGGTGTTTTCAGTGTCTTCTTCTGAAATCCATTGAAGAGGACAACTATTTTGGCCTTCGTCGAAGATGAAGAATACCCGATAAATATTACTGCTATATTCCATACGTAATTCATATAATCCGTCACGCAAGAATTTTATGAACTTTACGGGCAACTTATCTTCTATTTCAAGCAAAGAGATAATATAATCCAGCTTTTTCAGTTCCTTATCCGTCAAAGTGGAGATGAATCTCTCAAAATATCCGCCGTATGTTATGATTTTACGTTTATATAGCAAAGATAGTAGAAGTTTCAATATGATACAACTTTTAAGGCACAAAAAAGCCCGAGCCTTTTTATGTGTTTTGTATTTGGGGATTTTTGTATGTTTTCGTTTTCTGCTTTCCAACGGGGTCAGACTAAAAAAGATAGCCGTCTTTCACAAGACAGCTACCTTTACATTAACCTAATTTCAATAATGAAAAACAATTCTTATTCCGTTCATGCTCGCTTGCATGATTGCTCTCTTAGTAAGAGAGCAATTGATATATCCATTGCGCTAATTTATAGAGATTTATGTTTTCGGATGGAACGATTTCATCAACATTTGGAAGCGTTTGCGAACGAAAAAAACAATCCTATATTTTGCAGGTTCGCTGATTTTGCTTAATTTTGTCGGTGAAGAAGGTTTTTTATTCCACTTGTATATCTCTTACTAAGAGATATATTTTTTTCTCCCTGATAGATAGTATTTTGTATTTTTTTGATGCCTGCTTGTTTTTGTTTGACCTGAAGGACGGGGTTAGGTGTTTAGGTATTTATAGAAAACCGGTTTGTAACGCCTGAAAAGTTGTAGTATTTTCTCTGTATATAAGGACTGGGGTGTGGGTTCCGGCTCCCGGATGAGATGTTCGATAAGTAAGTTGACATTATGAACCCAGAAGATGAATGTACGGTTGGGGTGGAAGGTCGAACTGAATTCTAATAAACGGTCCAAAGAGAAACTGGTGGAGATAATACCAGCTCCAGCACACATGGCATCGTAGGCATTGCATTCCTGTTCTATATGCGCCGGAACCATCAAGACAGGCTTGCCCATGTAAATAGCTTCGCAGATAGATTCGAATCCGGCCGTACTGGCATAGGCACGACATCCGCTCATTTGTTTCAGGAAGGCGTGGTCGTCCAACGGATAGAAACTCAGCGTGTCGTCGATGTGGCAGACTTCCGTTTCATTTTTGCGGTCCCAAAAGAAACGAAGAGGGATGTGGGGATACGCTTTATGCCAGGCCATAACTTGGGACGAGAATCCGGAATTTACCATGTAACCATGGATGTAATGGCCTTCGGATACCGTTTGTTGCAGAACTTCTTTGCGCAAGAGAGGGGGGATGACGTAGATACGTTGCTTTTTATCATCGGCTATCCTGCTGAAAGAAAGAGCCAGCATACGGTCTGAACCGATAGCCGTAAGCCGTGTGAACATTTTCAGAAGTCCGAGTTGAGTACGGTTTACCCGAGGAAAACGAAAGTCTTTGTGGAGGAAAAGATATTGGTGTCCGATACATATCTGTCGGGTTTCGGGACGACAGAACAGGTAGGTCAGCCCGGTCAGCAGTTCGTAAAAGTTGACCACGATGTCCGCGCCGGAGGCTTTGATGCGTTGGCGGATGAACAGGATGCTTCGGGAGAATGCCGGCAAGCGCACGATATTATAAAGTATGCTTCCCGTCAGGTTGTTTTTGCGGTTGGCAGGGGTAGGCAGGAAGTTCGGACTCTCGAAACGACTGAGGGGAGCTTTGAGTTTTTGCCTGAAAAATGTCGGTAGTTCCCGGTTACGGCTCTTGCCGACAAGTACTTCTACGACCTCGTGCCCTTCGCGTAGTAGATGTTCTTCGAGGGTGAGAGCTTGCGTCAGGTGCCCCCTTCCTTCTCCTTGTACGATAAACAGGAATTTCATGAGGCCATGGTCAGTAAATTGGTGGCCGGTGTGTCTTGCGGGAGGCTGTCGGCGATGTCCGTATAGAAAATGATGTTCCAATGTCCGTCTTCATCTTCGGCCAGTGCGGAAAGGGTCTCCACCCAGTCGCCGGAATTGAGGTAATGTATGCCTTCGTATTCGGTATTATCCGGATGATGGATGTGTCCGCAAATGATTCCGTCGTATTTGCGGGCACGGGCAAATTCGGCCAAGGTGTGCTCGAAGTCCGAAATATAGTTGACGGCGGACTTCACTTTTTGTTTTACATGCTGCGAAAGCGAATAATAAGGTTTGCCGTGTCGTACGCGGTAACGGTTGTAGAAACTGTTGAAAGCCAACAGGAGAGTATAGCCGAGGGGGGAGCCATTTCATTTGTGTCGTGACCCGGTCGAATATATCACCGTGAGTGACGAAGTAACGTTTGCCGCCGCTTTCCAGTTCATAGTCTTTCACGATGCGGAGGTTGGCGAACGTGAGAGGAGCCAGATTGTCCAGGAAATCATCGTGGTTCCCGCGGACGTAGATGATTTCGGTGCCTTGGCGTTCCATCATTTTCATCAGTACTTTAAAGAAACGGGTGTGTCGGGGCTGCCATTTTCTCGTACCGCCTTTTTTCAGATGCCATCCGTCAATGATGTCGCCGTTGAGAATCAGGCGGTCGCAATCGACGTGGCTCAGGAAATGGCTGACTTCTTCTGTTTTGGAATGCGAGGTACCCAAATGAATGTCGGAGAGCACGAGCGTGCGGTAATGCCTTCTTTGTTCCATGTGCTTCTGTTTTTTTAGGACGCTACAAAGTTAGGCGTGGGATATGACAACCCGGTTTCTTTTCGGTGAGAATACGGTAACAAAGCGAAAAGAGACTTATTCCGTCGGGAATGAGTCTCTCTTTCGAACAGTTGAATATTGAGGTTAATGTTGGATAGTCTTTTTATGTCCTACGATGTAAATGCCTTTAGACAATCCGCTTGTGGCTTGCCCGGCGGGGACATTGCTACGCAATTTCATGCCTTGCAGGTTGTACACATCGACATTTTCTGTATCCGCTTCACCGAGGATTCCCGATACGTCGTTTATGATTTCGTCTTTGCTGTATAGTTTTACCTGATCGATGTATAGGCGGGTGTTGTAGGCAGCTCCCACTCCGGCTGTGGTTTCGAGTCCCATGCTGACGGTCACCTGCGTTTCCGCCTCAAGCGAAAAAGGGCATTCCACGGTTTCCCAATGGTTGGCCAACCGGGGATATTTGTATATTTCCGTGTCGCCGAAACGGATGCCGCAACGGGAATAATTGAGGTTGTCGCCGGTCGTGGCGATGGTGTAGTCGTTGATGTGCCGCATTTCGTTGGCGCATACGTATTGTGCCAGAAAACTCAATTTGTATTCGCCTTTGGGCAAGGTGAAGGTTTGCGAGATGCTGTTATTGCCGCTGTCCCAGGAGTTCAGGATGCTCAGGCAGCGTTTGCCGCAGGCATCATCCGTGGCGGGCCATGATACTGGCCGAGTTGCCCACGTTGGACGGAGATACGCAATACATGGTGGTGCTGTAAGGCATGGAATACAGTACGGCGAAGTTGGATCCGCCTTTCAATCCGTTGCCGGGTGTCCAACCTTGGATGGGCAGGACTTGCGGCCATTTGCTGTCGGCGGCTTTGACCGTATTGACGTAGCAAGGATCGTAGACCACTCCGTTCAATGTCACTTTGCTTTCCGTTCCGTAGGTCTGGTCTTCTTCAAAACCGGGATTGGAGAGAAACTGTGCGGTGACATCGAAAAACTCTTCTTGTTCTTCTTTGAGGTCAACGGTTTCGATGAGGATTTCGTTCCCGACAGCTTTGACGGATACACAAGATTCATGTTCCACAGTGACCGGTGCGGTCAGTTTATTCCCGTCAGCCCAAATCGTGACTTGGGCTTGTTGCTTTTGTCCGCTATAATTATAGAGGTAGACACCGCAAGAGTCGTTTTCCATCTGTCGGGCGGAAAGTCCGTCGCCTTGGATGAATACACGGAGCGTATTGGCCACGCTGTGGTTCACGTCGCAGCGGAATGTGGCCGTGGCGCCTTGCCCGTTGACGGCAGTCATTTCCGTGAAGACCGGTGCTCCGTCTGGCAAGAGGATGTCTTTCAGGGTGCAGGCCGTTTCTCCGAGATAGTTGCTCAACAGTAGATAACGCGCACTGTCAGGGTCGCTGACGATGACGCCGTTCCAACCTTCGGCTACTTGTGCCGTCAGGGACAGTACGTCAGCGGCCAACTGTTCCGTGTCGGCCGAGTCCACATTACTATAATATATAATGTGTCTGCGGTCTACGATGCTTCCGTTGCTGAAGCTACGTCCGTCAGCCGAGTAAACCGGATAAATCTTGGACAGGAAGATGGAACTGTTCAGTTCACGGTCTCCGAAGGCGATGGACTTGTCGGTGGCCGTGTTCACGATTCCTACTTCATTGTCGATATTGACCCAATTTCCAACGAATGATTTCAACTGGCTGCCATCGGTTTGCAGGCGTCCTTTGCTATGGTAAAGCGTACGTTTCTCTTTGGTGAACGGATCGGTGCTGATGGCCATCAGACCGCCTTTCTCTTCGGTAATGGTTCCATTGGTTTTGCCCACCACGTAATCCATGTAGATGAAAGCATTGCCCGGAGTGGAGAAGAGAGTGAAGTTGTTTTCCAGACTGTTTCCGTTGGTCATCAACTTGCCGTTCATGGTGTAACTGTTTCCGTTCAGGTCGTAGATACCGCTGATGACGGGCGAGGCATCTGTGGCCTTGCCGCTTACGGTGTACCAACCCAGGATGTTTCCTGTGTTGTTCTTCTTATAGGGCACGATGATTTTGTTTTTGTCAGGTTTGTTGGACGCGATATATCCGGTATAGCTCTTCAGTCCGTTGCTCCACGAGAATACGCTGAAACGGTCGGGCGTATTGGCCCGTACTATGTTTTGCGGGGTGAAGATGTAGGCTTGTTCCTGCGATTGGCTGAAGTCTTTCCAGGATGTGGCCTGCATGTCGGCCGTAGAAGCCAGTTCATGCATCAGGTAAGTCATCATGACGCGATGTCCTTCCACACCCATACGTCGTGGGCCGATGTCGCTGTTGAGCAACCAGCTTCCGTCCTGTGTCGTGCTCTGGCGGGCCTTGATGTGTTTGTAAGCCAGATTTTCCAGCATCAGAGCATTCGGGTCGCGCAGGAAACAGGCCGCCGTGGTGTAGCTGGTGATTTGGTCGTAGAGGAACATGCTCCAGTCGTTGCCGTTCGGCATAGCCAGTTCTCCATCGGCCAACGCCAGACGGCAGAGCACTTCGTCCATGACTTTCTGGTTGTTGTGCATCAAGGCGTTGGTCTTCCATTTCGGGTTTCCTCCTTGGAACAGATGGAGAGCCAGATGGGATTCGCCCAGCTCCTGCATTACGACATTTTGGTAAGAAGTATGAAAGTAATTGTGGTTTTGCAATGTATAGTCGTCATACAGGTTTTTGCCGATGTACAGGTCTTGTACGGTGGTCTCGTCATATTCAGGGTCGATGACCGTAGTGTTTTGGGCGTCATCGACGTGCGAATAGCAATTGATGGCAAACGCACGCAGGCGGTCGAACCATTTGGGGGCCAGTGCATCGTCGGGGTATAGCCCCAAAGCACAGGACAAGATGTTGGTTTCCCAACCGTTTTCTTCGGCTTTCGTATCGCCGTTGTAGCCCGTGGGAATGCTGCGCTCTAGTTCGTAATTGCATTCCGCCTTGATCATGTTGTAAATATAAGTCTTTTGGCTCTCGTCCAATTCTTCGTTCAGGAAATAAGAGGCGTATGCCAATGACGTGGCCCAAAGCGAACTTTCCCATACATGGTCGGCATTGCTGACGGAACCCCAATATTTGTTGTCCGAAGTAATTTTGAATTTATTGGCTTTATGGGTGGAATAACCGAAGACGAGCGACTTCACGGCCATGTCCTTCACCATGTCCCAAGTGACGCCTTCCGGAAGGGTGACTTTACCTTTGCCATATTTACAAAGGAAAGCGCAAATCATGGAAAAGTCGGCATTTGTGCGCACTCCGTCCTCGTTGCTTTGTCCGGCACTGTTCGCCTTGAAATACCCGCAAGTTTCCCCTTTACTGTTGGGTGCCGCGCAGTCGTACCATATATTATGGGCGTATGTCAGAGAGTTGGCCAACATTTGCAACAGATCCTGCTGCATGACGGATTCTTCCACGAATTCATGGGATATGACACCTTCGGTGGGGGAGGACACTTGGTCTTCCGTGCCGCCTTCAATACTCGGTGCGTTGGGGTCGAGGCTGCCCTCCGGCAGTTGCGTCAGCGTAAAATGGTCGTATGCGATGCAGCTTCCGCCGTTGCCCCAACTCATTTGTGCCGACAGAGTAATGGCGGATTCTTCCTCCAGTTTGAATTTCAAAGAATTTTCCGTCCATGAGGAAGTTCCCATGATGCCTGCGCTTCCGTTCGTGCAGGTTATCGTCAGTTTATCCAGCGATTTCAATGCTTCGTCGCTGACTGTGACGGTCGCACTGGTCGCGGCATTGTTGGCGGCAAAAGCCTTACTGAAGAATTTCAGTTCGTATTCTCCGGCCGGCAAGGGTGTGGATGTGGTTTGCCGCATTTCCGAATTTGCACTGCCCCAACCGAAACGTTGGTAGTAGGCAAATTCTCCGTCGGCTGCTTCCGTTTTGCCGAAACCGTTGTCCGTGGCACATTCCTTGTTGATGAGAAGTGCTTTGCCAGGACTGGTGGTTTGCCATCCTTTGGGCGACAGGTTCCATCCCCGCAGTCCTTCGTCGCCTTCATAAATCGCGTCGGGGGAATCCTGTGTACACGCCGTTGCGTCCTCTTCGAAAGAGGGATTGGCCAAATAAATGGATGTGATATCCTGTTGTCCGTATGTAGCCGCACAACCGAGTAACATGCTGTAAAATCCTAATACAGTTCCTTTCATGGTTTCATTATTGATGAGGTCAATTATTTGGTGTCAAATATACAATAAAAGTGTGCGTGCACAAAAAATAAATCTATTTATTTTAGAGAAAATCGACTTATCATGTTTTATAACATAAAAAAAGGACAAAAAAGTAGTCCTTTATTGCGAAAAACTGTAGGATTGATTAATTTTACGACTTAGATTAAACGAATGATGAATTATGGAACTGATAGAACGATTTTTGAAATACGTGAGTTTTGACACGCAGTCGAGTGAAGAAGGAGAAGGTTGTCCGAGTACTGACAAGCAGATGGTGTTTGCGCGATATTTGGAGAACGAATTGAAAGCGATAGGGCTTGAGGAGGTGTCGTTGGACGAACATGGATATTTGTACGCCACGTTGCCTGCAAACACGGAACGCGAAGTGCCTACAATCGGCTTTATAGCTCATATCGATACTTCGCCGGATTACTCGGGAAAGGATGTGAAGCCGCGAATCGTGGAGCAATACGATGGTGGGGACATTGTATTGTGCGCTGAAGAGGGAATTGTCACCTCGCCGAAGCAATTTCCCGAATTGTCTGACCATGTGGGAGAGGATTTGATTGTCACGGACGGCCATACCTTGTTGGGAGCTGACGACAAAGCCGGTATTGCGGAAATCATACAGGCTATGGTCTACCTTCGGGAACATCCGGAAATCAAGCATGGCCGAATCAGGGTGGGCTTTAATCCCGATGAAGAAATCGGTATGGGAGCGCATCTTTTTGATGTGGAGAAGTTCGGCTGCGAGTGGGCTTATACTATGGATGGCGGAGAAGTCGGTGAATTGGAGTTCGAGAATTTCAACGCTGCGGCGGCCAAGGTGACGGTGAGAGGGCTGAACGTGCATCCCGGATATGCCAAAGGCAAGATGAGGAATTCCATGTTGGTGGCGGCCGAGTTCATCCGCAGAATGCCTTCGGACGAAACCCCGCAAACCACGGAAGGCTATGAAGGCTTCTACCACCTGACGGGTATGAAAGGTACGGTGGAGGAAACCGTCTTGTCTTATATCATACGCGACCACGACCGGCAGAAGTTTGAAACCCGTAAAGCATTCGTGCGGCAGTTGGCGGAAGAACTGAATGCGGAAAACGGGGAGGGTACGGTGACAGCCGAGGTGCGTGACCAATATTACAACATGCGCGAGAAGGTGGAGCCGGTGATGCATATCATCGACATTGCGAAGAAAGCCATCGAGGCATCCGGCGTGGAATGTCGGGTGAAGGCGATTCGTGGGGGAACAGACGGGGCGCAGCTTTCATTCAAAGGATTGCCGTGCCCTAACATCTTTGCCGGGGGACTGAATTTTCACGGGCGCCATGAGTTTGTTCCGGTACAAAGTATGGAAAAGGCGATGATGACCATTGTGAAGATAGCAGAGTTGACGGCCTTAAGATAGTAGAAAATGGAACAGATTCCGACGTTGATTCAAGATTTGGCGTTGATCTTGCTGATTGCCGCTGTGGTTTCCCTTTTATTCAAGTGGTTGAAGCAGCCGGTAGTCCTAGGGTATGTTGTGGCGGGTTTTATTGCGGGGCCTCATTTCATTTATACCCCGTCGGTACATGATTCGGGCAGTATCGACATTTGGGCACAAATCGGTGTCATAATCTTGTTGTTTACGTTGGGATTGGAGTTCAGTTTCAAGAAAATACTCAAAATGGGGGCGGCACCGGTCATTGCCGCCCTTACCATTATATTCTGCATGATGTTTCTGGGCGCGTCTGTCGGGCATCTGTTCGGATGGAAGAGCATGGATTGTATCTATCTGGGCGGAATGTTGGCCATGTCCTCCACTACCATTATATACAAGGCTTTTCAGGACTTGGGTGTTTTGCAGAAGAAGTTTGCGGGAGTCGTGCTCAGCGTGCTGATACTGGAGGACATACTGGCCATTGTGTTGATGGTGATGTTGTCCACTTTGGCCGTGAGCCATAATATAGAAGGAGAGGAACTGATAGAAGGATTGCTCCGTTTGGGCTTTTTCCTGATACTTTGGTTTGTGGTCGGATTATACCTCATACCTATTATATTAAGGAAAAACCGGAAGTTCCTGAATAGCGAGACCTTGTTGATCGTGTCGTTGGCGCTTTGCTTCGTCATGGCCGTAGTGGCTGTGGAGTCGGGTTTTAGTGCAGCGTTCGGTGCCTTTGTGGTAGGTTCCATCTTGGCCGAGACGGTAGAAGCCGAGCGGATAGAAAAGCTGGTGGCTCCGGTGAAGGATTTGTTCGGTGCCATCTTCTTCGTGTCTGTGGGGATGTTGGTAGATCCGGAAGTATTGGTTGAGTATGCTTGGCCGATAGCGGCCTTGACCTTGACCATTATCGTGGGGCAGGCTTTTTTCGGGACGTTCGGTTTCGTATTGGCCGGGCAGCCGTTGAAAGAGGCGATGAAGTGCGGTTTCAGTATGTCGCAAATCGGGGAATTTGCTTTTATCATCGCTTCTTTGGGGATGTCGCTCGGCGTGACGAGCCATTACCTCTATCCTATTGTGGTAGCTGTTTCCGTAGTGACGACTTTCACTACGCCTTATATGCTGAAAGCCTCCGATCCGGCTTATTGCTGGTTGTGCCGCGTGTTGCCTCACGGTTGGGTGGCGTGGTTGGAACGCTATACGCCGGGCACGGTGGTGCAGAGCCATTCCGGAAATTGGAAGAAATTGATTTCCGCCATGTTGAGGCAGATTGTGGTCTTCACGATTCTTTCCGTGACGGTCATTGCACTGTCTTTCCGTTTTTTGTTGCCCTTTACCCGAGAGATACTGCCCCATTGGTGGGCGAATGCGCTTTGCGGAGTCGTCACGCTGCTTTGCATCGCTCCTTTTTTGCGGGGTATCATGGCACGCGGCCGCCGTTCGTCTTTGTTTCAGGCCTTGTGGAAGGAAAGCCGTTACAACCGTTTGCCGTTGGTCTTTACGCTTATTGTAAGGGCGGTGGTGGTCTGTATGCTCATTTTTTATATCATTCGCTTTTTAGTGCCGTTTGCCGACCCCTTGTTGCTGTTATTGGCCCTGTTGATTGTCGGGGGCATCTCCTTGTCCAGTCCGTTGCGTCGGAATTCCATCCGGATGGAGAAAGTCTTTATGGACAATCTGCATAGCCGGGACATGCTGGCGCGTCGCGATGGTAAAGTGCAGCCCGGTTATGCCGAACGGCTGCTGTCTAAGGATTTGCATCTGGCAGACTTTGAAGTTCCGGAAGAGTCTATTTGGGGAGGCCGTTTACTGGGTGATTTAAAATTAGGGCAACGTTATGAGGTCAACGTCGTTTCCATTATTCGCGGAACGCACTATATGAATATTCCCAACGGCAATGACCGTATTTATCCTCGCGACCATATTCAGGTGATAGGTACGGACGAACAGATAGAACGTTTTTCCGGTGCATTGGCGAATACGGTCATTGTAGAGGCGGAATATCAGGACCGTGAGATGCAGTTGAAACAGTTCCTGATTACCGAGGTGTCCGGATTCGTAGGGGTGAAAATAAAAAACAGTGGCATCCGCGACCGGTACCACTGTATGGTTGTAGGTATTGAGACCCCCGACGGCATATTGGAGAAGCCGGAGGCCGAAAGGGTTTTCCGTGTCGGAGACATCATTTGGCTGGTAGGGGAGAAGGAAGCCCTGTCCCGGCTTTTTTCCGGTAAGCCTTAATCGTCTTCCCCGCCTTCTTCGTCCTCGACATCGAAGTCGAACAACAGGTCGTCCAAATATTCGGGTGTGGTGAACTCCTCCAAGCTCCGGCGGTCTTTTTTCGTAGGGCGTCCGGTTCCACGGGCGCGGCCGACGAAACCGCTCAGGCGGCTCATCTCCAGAAGTTCGTATTGTTCCGGCGGAGTGACGTTTTCCAGTATTTCCGGAATCAGCTTGGCACCGACACGTTTTTCTATGGTCTGCTTGACCTTAAAAGAATAAGTGACAGGAGGTTTGCGCACTTCAATGACATCGCCGGGTTTGACGGTACGTGAAGGTTTCAGTTGCGCCCCCTTCATGGAAACCTGACCTTTCTTGCAGGCTGCGGCGGCCATCGAACGTGTCTTGAAGATGCGGGCGGCCCACAGCCACTTGTCTATTCTCGCTTCATTCATACGTTCTTCTACTTCTTGTTGAATTGGTTCATGGTAATCTGGATACCGGCCAGACAGAAGCTTTTTATCATTTCGCAAGCCAGTCCCACCCGTTCGTCCATGGTTTTCAAGTCCTCTTCTGTGAATTGTCCCAGTACGAAGCCGATTTGTCCGCCCCGGGGGAAATCGTTACCGATGCCGAACCTCAGACGGGCGTAAGCCTGTGTACCTAAGACGGAGGCAATGTTTTTCAATCCGTTATGACCGGCATCACTTCCGCTTGGTTTCATACGCAGGGCACCGAAGGGGAGGGCCAAATCGTCTACGACCACCAGGATACGTTCAAGAGGAACGTTCTCTTTGTTCATCCAGTACCTGACGGCGTTTCCGCTCAAGTTCATGTAGGTGGACGGTTTCAAAAGCACCAGTTGCTGCCCTTTCAGCGAGAGGGAAGCCACAGCGCCGTAGCGTTTGTCCTCAAAAACAAGATTGGACGCCTTAGCCAAGGCGTCCAATACTCTAAAACCTATATTGTGACGGGTTCCGGCATATTCGCTTCCGATATTGCCCAAACCGACAATTAAGTATTTCATTCGCAGTTTATGGATTAATTGTCAGCAGATGCGGCAGATCTTGCACCACGCGTCATCTTAACCTGGCAAACGACAACTTCTTTGCTGGTAACCAATTCCAAACCTTCGAAATGCAGTTCGCCGACTTTGATAGTCTTGCCCAGACCCAAGCTCGTCACGTCGATGTTCAGGCGTTCGGGGATATTGGTATAAACAGCTTTTACTTTCAATTTACGTACGGATGCAGCCAGACGACCACCGGCTTTCACACCTTCAGCCAAACCGTTCAGTTTGATGGGCACTTCCATCACGATGGGCTTCGTGTCGGTGATTTCATAAAAATCCACGTGCAGTACGTTATCTTTTACGGGGTGGAACTGAATTTCTTTCAGAATGGCTTTACACTCTTTGCCGTCGATGTTCAGGTTTACGGCATAGATGTCCGGAGAATAAATCAGATTGCGCAGTTCGTCGTTTGTTACGGTGAAGGGCAATGCGACCGGTGCACCGTTTTCGTCTTTTGCTTCTCCATACAAGTTACAGGGTACGGCGTTAGCTTTACGGATTTCACGCGCAGCCTTTTTGCCGAATGCAGCTCTTGCTGTACCTTTTACATTAATTTCTTTCATTGCATTAATTTTTTTGTGTTACTCTAAATTAAGTGATTTATGCTTAATCTCACCATCACACGATGTGTGCATCTTTCGATGATGCTGAAAAGCGGTGCAAAATTACGGCTTTTCATCGGAATGGCCAAATGTTGCGGGCGTTTTTTCATATTTCCACCACGCGGTACCGGTTTCCGTAATGTGTGTGTATTTTCTGTACTCCTGCGGCTACGAGGGCTTGAGCCAGCTTGGGCAGCGTTATGCCT
>OGPX01000752.1_pt1 | contig 24663 bp, 17 predicted proteins | sample 1553101 | NCBI WGS metagenome assembly OGPX01 (sample SAMEA2579964, study PRJEB22360) | human gut metagenome | biome: human gut; feature: human-associated habitat; material: faeces | place: Denmark | collected 2008/2010
AAAAGGACGAATCGTCCTTTTTGTCAACCGATTGTTTTTATAATAACCTATAACACACTTTGAAGATAATAGTCCAATAGAAGTTGTAGCTTGGACTCAGCAAAAATATTAACCTCCTCCTCTGTGTTTTGCACAGCAAAATATAGGGGAGGTGTCCGCAAGGACGGAGGGGTTACCCCTTACAAACAAAAATCCTATCCTATCTTTTCAACCCCTCTCCTCAAAAACTACCGTTTTGTCGGTATCTCACCTATTACTAACGCAACACAAGGGAGAAACAGAAATATAATCCATCGCATTCGTTAAAATTCAAATTTATCCCCCACGAATTTTCTACTGAACCGTACCCCCACACGTTACAGGGTCATCTCTCCCTCATATAAAAAACTATGCCCCGATTTGACAACCGGGGCACAAACATATAATTGAAAAAAATCAATTATTTCTTACGATTACCATAACGGCTCATGAACTTATCTACACGACCAGCCGTATCCACCAATTTCTGTTTACCGGTGAAGAACGGGTGTGAAGAGCTGGTAATTTCAAGTTTTACCAAAGGATAAGTAACACCATCAATTTCGATAGTCTCTTTGGCTGCTACGGTTGAACGAGTGATAAAGATTTCTTCGTTCGACATGTCTTTGAAAACTACGGGACGGTAGTTATCAGGATGGATTCCTTTTTTCATTGTTATATCGTCTTTTTAATTATTATCAAATGTTCACGTTGGTAGCGTGATTTTTCGTAATGGCTTGCAAATGTAGGGATAACTTTTCATTTAGAAAAATATTTATTCCACTTTTTCATAAAAAAGCCGGTCAGCGACAAAGATGCGCCGACCGGACTATGTTTTAATTTTGCAATCTGCCGATTATTCGAACTCGATCAACGGCTCGTTAGTACCCACTACATCGTTTTCTTTTACCAGAATACGTTTCACGGTTCCTTCAAGAGTGGAGAGTATATCGTTCTCCATCTTCATGGCCTCGTACACCAGCACGACATCGTCTTTTTTCACTTTGTCTCCAACCTTCACTTTTATCTCGACAACCTTCCCTCCCATAGGAGCATCGATAGTCGGGCCCGTTATAGGTTCTACGGGAGCTGCTTCCTCTGCGGCCTCTTTCACTTCCTCGACAGCCGGTTTCTTAGCCTCATACTCAGCTGCCCGCACACCCTTCAAATAAGAGGTGGCAACGTTGGGGAAAAGTTCGAGCAGCAAATACTCCTGTTCGCTTTCGGCCAATTTCACATTGCCATACTCTGGCAACACAGGATTTTCGGGAGCCTTGTAAGAGTTCGTATCATACGGAGTCTCAATCGGACTGCCGGTAATCTTTTCACGGAATTTAGGATCGACAGGGATCGGAGTCTTGCCATATTCTCCCTTCACCAAAGCCTTGAATTGGTTGGAAACCGTCGTATATTCCGGATTCCCTTTCAATTTATCCAAAGCACAGCTTACGGCTTGGCTTCCTACAATCTGGCTGGTAGGCGTAACCAAAGGAACCAATCCTGCATCAGAACGAACCTTCGGAATCAATCGCATGGCATCATCGAGCACATGCTCGGCTTTAAGCTGCTTTAACTGAGCCACCATATTGGAATACATACCGCCGGGAACCTCCGCAGCCTTCACCAACTCATTCGGTTTCGGGAATCCGAAATAATCTTCGATGGCATGACAAGCATCCAGCAAAGCGGCTTCGTTATTCTGACGCGCGGCTTCGATAGCCGTATCGAACAACTTGTCGATATGATCGGGTAATTTATCGATCAACGGATCGAACGCAATGGGGAACGAGTCTTTCTTCAAGTCGTATGCAGCCAGCTCGCGACGAATACCGAGCAACTCGGCACGTATTTTACTTACAGCTGCCATATTGACTTCCATCTCTACGCCCAATTTATTACAGAAAATATAGAGCAATTCTATGGCCGGAGCCGCCGAACCTCCGCCAAAATACCAAATATTAGTATCCAAAATATCTACACCGTGTATAACAGCCATCAACGACGATGCGAGGCCATACCCCGGTGTACAATGGGTATGAAAATCGACCGGCACTTTCAAAGCCTGTTTCAATTTAGGCATCAAAGAAGCGATTCGAGAAGGGTTCACCAACCCGGCCATATCTTTGAGAGTAACCATCTTTGCACCCAACTTTTCAAAACCGAGTGCTTTTTCCACAAAATATTCATCGGTAAAGATAGGTTTCGGCAACTTTTTACCGAACAATGCCTTTACCCGATCCATAAACGTTATGGTATAATGCGGATCTACCGTGTAACATACGGCTCCATCGGAAATCGCCCCGACAGCATTTATCTTTTCCACAGAAGATTTTACATTGTTCAAATCGTTGAGTGCATCGAATATACGCATGATACCCAATCCGTTTGCCACGGCCTCGCGATAAAATCCGTCGAGAACCGTATCGGGATAAGGCGCATACCCGAACAAATTACGGCCACGAGAAAGTGCCGTTAAATAAGAGGCTCCCCCAATAGCTTCACTGATCGTTTTAAGACGAGTCCACGGGCTCTCGTTCAAATAACGCATCACCGAATCGGGCACAGCACCACCCCAAACTTCCATCGCAAAGAAACCGGCATCTTTGTAATAAGGTAAAACACGGTTTATCTGTTCTTGGGTAAGACGAGTCGCAAACAAAGACTGTTGCCCGTCACGAAGAGTAAGATCTCGGATTTTCAATTTTCTTGACATAGCCATTGATTTTATAGGTGTTACATCTATTCACATTACATGAATTTAAGCATACAAAAATAATATTCTTTAACTTATTATCAAAGGAAAAAGCGTACTTTTGTATCACAAATAAAATCTTTACGCCATTCAGATATGTTTAATTTCTTTAAAAAGAAAAACAATACTCCCAAACTACCCTATACGACAGAGGTTCACTGCCATGTATTACCGGGTATCGACGATGGGTCTCCCGATGTAGAACACTCCCTCGCTCTCATTCATCAAATGAAAGAATGGGGACTTGAACGAATCATAGCTACGCCTCATGTGACCGAGGCTTCGTTCGAAAACACTCCACAAACCATCAGGTCGGCATACTCCCGGCTTTGCCAAGAGGCCAATTGGGACAAACTGGGAATTAAACTCTGCTACTCCGCAGAATACCGAATGGACGATAACTTTTTGGGCATATTGCAAAGAGAAGAAATCATACCCATGCCGGGCAACCATATCCTTATCGAAAACTCTTTTCTACAACCGTTCTGGAACATCAAAAGTCTCGTCTTCGATTTGCAGATTAAAGGACTTTCCCCCATTTTAGCCCACCCCGAACGATATGCTTATTATTACGATGACAAAAAAATCTACAAAGAGCTACATGAACAAGGGTGTGAATTTCAAGTCAATCTACTTTCCCTCGCAGGGTATTACAACAAAAGAGCGAAAGAGGTCGCCGAATGGCTGATTTCCAAACAGATGGTAGACTACCTGGGAAGCGATTTGCACAACAGTTCCCATGTCCTGCACATCAACAAATATTTATCCGGGAAAGAATATCCCAAGCACATGAGAAATATCCACATAAAAAACAACCACTTGTAAAATAAAATTATTTCAATTTCAACGGCATGTTCGGTGTAATGATAGTCATGTTATCCGGTGTTCTGATCGGATATATATTACGGAATATTCGAGCCATACCCGCCCTCGTTTCCAAAATCAACATTTACATTATTTTCTTGTTACTTTTCGTGATGGGTCTATCGGTAGGTAGCAACCCGCAAGTTATACAAGGGCTGGGAACCCTCGGCCTCTTAGGTATCGCAATCTCCGTTGTATCCATTGCAGGAAGCGTATTTTTATCGTGGATCGTTTACCGTCACCTATTCAAAAAAGAAGATGACCAACGATCATGAAAAATAGCCTCATCATTCTGTTATGTTTTGCGGCGGGAGTACTCTGTTCCTACTGGGGCATAACCCCCGAATGCGACGACTCCCTCAGCCTCTATATCCTGTACGTCATGATGTTCTTGGTGGGAATAGGACTCGGCAGTGATTTAACCGCACTATCCGCTCCCATCAAAAAATATAAATTCCAGATTTTGTTGATACCGTTATCCACGATCGTCGGGACAATCGCCGCTTGTTGTCTGTTCTCGCTATTCTGTCCCGTTCCGTTACGGGAAACCGTTGCCATCGGTTGCGGATTCGGATATTACAGTCTATCGGCAATTTTACTGAACGAGCTTGCAGGAGCCGACATCGGTACTACCGCTCTTATTTGTAATCTGAGCAGAGAGCTTTTGACACTTCTTACAATTCCGCTACTTGCCCGTTATTGCGGGAAATTAGCCCCGATTACAGCCGCAGGAGCAACCTCCATCGACACGACTCTACCTCTCATCAGCGCCACCCTCGGAGAAAAATACGTCATCTTCGCCATCTTTCACGGCATCATCGTCGATATTTCAGTTCCCGTCCTCATCTGGCTATTATACCTATGATTGCCCCCGACATACAGAACCGCAAGGGTATCTATCAAAACGACCCAAACGATGCAAAAATCAATCGAATATACCCTCTATGCTCTCCACGGGAGCTGTAACGGATTCTTCGATATATGAACTTCCGCTACAAGGATCGGAATACTCCTCAGGAATCTCGAAGTCGCTATCTTGTGAGTAACCCAGACTTTGATCCCCATAAACTTTCTGCATATAAAGACCATAAATAGGCAATGCCATACTGGCTCCCTGCCCATCGGCCATACCATCGAAGTGAATCGAGCGATCCTCGCCTCCTACCCATACACCGGAAACTAAATCGGGAGTAAATCCCATAAACCAACCGTCCGAATTATTATTGGTCGTCCCTGTTTTACCTCCCATAGGAGCAGTAATACCATAACGGAAACGAACACGACCGCCCGTTCCGTGATCTATCACATCTTTCAACATCGGCAAAATGCGATAATAAGCCTGTTCACTGAAAACCTCGGTCATCGAAGGCGTGAACTCGGCTATTACATTCCCTAAATTATCCTCTATACGAGTTACATACAAAGGGTCTACACGCACGCCTTTGTTCGAAAAGGCTGTATAAGCCGTCACCATTTCCTCGACCGAGACCTCGACCGGACCTAAACAAAGAGAGATGACTTCATCTATCTTATTTTTAATCCCGAACGAATGCATCAACCTCGCCAATGACGAGGGCGACAACTTATCCATCAATCGAGCAGAAATCCAGTTATTCGAATTTGCCAACCCCCAACGCAAAGAAACCATCTCGCCCACACGCGCTTTCGACGAATTCCGAGGAGACCAGGGCTTCCCGTCTTCTGTAATCAATGTAGGCTGTTCATTTAAAAACATATCGCAAGGAGTGAATCCCTCCTCCATCGCTAACGTATATAAGAACGGTTTCACGGTCGATCCTATCTGGCGCCGTCCCACCGAAGCCATATCATATTGAAAATGCGTAAAATCAGGACCGCCCACATAAGCCTTCACATGACCTGTATTCGGATCCATAGACATAAATCCCACTCGCAAGAAAGACTTCTGATAACGGATAGAATCCAATGGAGACATAATCGTGTCGATCGAACCTTGATACGAAAAGACCTGCATCTCGACAGGAGTAATAAATGCCTTTCGAATCTGCTCATCGCTCGCACCCGATGCTTTCATCGCCCGATAACGATCCGACTGCTTCATCGCCCTGTCCAAGATTGCCTCCCGCTCTTCCCGAGTTATGCTTCGGGAAAACGGCGCATAACTCCGTCCTTTTTTCTCGGCGAAGAAACGAGGTTGTAAATACCCGCCCAAATGTTTTTCCACAGCCTCCTCGGCATACCGTTGCATCTGCGCATCGAGTGTCGTATAGATTTTCAACCCATCGGTATAAATATTATACTTGGTTCCGTCAGCCTTCACATTTTTCTCGCACCAACCATACAACGGATTATTCGCCCAAGCAATGGAATCGTCTATGAATTTTTGAGCTTCCCACCCCCGATATTCCGATTTCACAGGCTTTTTTGCCGTCATCATCAATCTCAATTGCTCTCTGAAATAAGGAGCCAACCCCTCTTTATGATCCACCCGAGTATATTTCAGCTCCAAAGGCAAAGCTTGTAAAGAGTCAAGTTCCGCCTTTGTAATATACTTGGCCTTATACATTTGGTTCAAAACCGTGTTACGACGTCCCCTCGTGCGCTCGTTAAACCTGCGGGGATTATAATATGAGGGATTCTTGCACATACCCACCAACGTCGCGGCCTCCTCTATTTTCAACTTATCGGGAGTCGTATGGAAATAAATGTATGCCGCCGATTGTATCCCGACTGCATTATTCAGAAAATCGAAATGATTCAGATACATATTCACGATTTCCTCTTTGGTATAAAAACGTTCGAGCTGTACAGCTATAACCCATTCCTGCGGCTTCTGGAACAACCGTTCCACCACATTATCGGCATTAGGAGAATAAAGGAGTTTGGCCAACTGTTGGGTAATCGTACTTCCTCCCCCCGCACTCTTTTGAAATAATAGCCCTCGTTTGATAAAAGCCCGGAACAAAGCCTTCACATCTATGCCGGAATGGTCCTTGAAACGAATGTCCTCCGTAGCGATAAGAGCATTGACCAAATAAGGAGAAATTTCATCATAATGTACATACACCCGGTTACTCTTGCTTTGATAAAACCGGCCTATTACTTCCATATCGGAAGAATAAATCTCCGAGGCGAATTTATCTTTCGGATTTTCCATATCCTCTATCGGCGGCATATATCCTATCCACCCCCATGCAATCATCGCAAAGGCCGCAACGACAAGAACAACGATTCCCCCAAAGGCATACCACATATACCGCACAATACGCGATGTATCCCCGATAGATTTTTTCAACTTACCCACTTTCATCTCTCCATCTATGCATTTATTAACAAAGTCTTAAAAGCCATTCGCTCTATCCGCAGCCAATTGTTAAAGCAAAGGTAACAAATATATTTTATCCGAATACATTTTGTAGATTTATAAAGAATATTTTTTATGTCTGAACACTTGGCTTTCGGTCTTTTTTTACTATCTTTGCTTAGTGAAATGAGTGGGCAAGAACAAACATATAATCCATTACGGCACAGGCATTTTTATAAAAGCCAAGAAATACATTTTCTTGAAAAAAAACAAAATAAAAAGCCAATATGACTTTTATAGTCGTGTTGGCTTTTTTGTTAACGAGCATTGTAATATAAAAACAAATCATACCGACGATGAAACATGAGAGTTTAGTATCTATTACCGATTTTTCAAAAGAAGAAATTCTGGATCTTCTCGAAAAAGCGCGTCGATTCGAAGAAAATCCCAATCGAAAAATTCTGGAAGGTAAAGTCGTGGCGACTCTGTTCTTCGAACCTTCTACCCGCACTCGACTCAGCTTTGAAACCGCAGTCAACCGATTAGGCGGAAAAGTCATTGGATTTTCAGACGCCAGCACGACCAGCTCCTCAAAAGGAGAAACACTGAAAGACACCATCATGATGGTAAGCAACTATGTCGACTTAATCATCATGCGCCACCATCTCGAAGGTGCGGCTCGTTATGCCTCTGAAATTTCTTCCGTTCCCGTTATCAATGCAGGAGACGGAGCAAATCAGCATCCCTCTCAAACCATGCTCGATTTATATTCCATCTACAAGACACAGGGCACTCTATCGAACCTGAACATTACTATGGTGGGAGACTTAAAATACGGACGCACCGTACACTCCCTGCTGATGGCTATGTCTCATTTCAATCCCACATTCCATTTCGTCGCACCCGATGAACTGAAAATGCCTATCGAGTATAAACTCTTCTGTGAACAAAATCATATTCCCTACTTCGAACACACCGAATTTTCCGAAGAGGTAATCAATCAAGCGGATATTCTATACATGACCCGGGTTCAACGCGAACGATTCACCGACCTCATGGAATACGAAAAAGTTAAAAACGTATATACGCTGCACAACAGTATGCTCGAACACAGCAAAAACAATCTGAGAATCTTACACCCGCTCCCCCGGGTTAATGAAATTTCTTACGATGTCGACAGCAATCCCAAAGCCTATTATTTCCAACAAGCCAAAAACGGGCTATTCGCTCGGCAAGCCATTATCTGTAAAGTTTTAGGAATTGAAGTTTAACCCCTTTTATTTTCGGTAATTATGAACGACGAAAAAAAAGAACTAAAAGTAGCGGCTCTCGAAAACGGAACCGTCATCGACCATATACCTTCGAGCCAATTATTCAAAGTAGTGTCTATCTTAGGACTTGAAAACTGTACGAACAGCATCACCATCGGCAATAACTTAGCCAGTAAAAAAATAGGGAAAAAAGGTATCATCAAAGTTGCCGACCGTTTCTTCAAAGAAGAAGACTTGAATAAGATCGCATTGGTAGCCCCGGCTGCACAAATCAATATTATCCGCGATTACCAAGTCATCGAAAAACGGAAAGTATCTTTACCGGACATCGTGCATGGCATTATCCGCTGCGGAAACCCCAAATGCATCACGAATAACGAACCGATGGAAACTATATTTCATGTGACCGACAAAATCGATGTCCAAGTAAAATGCCATTATTGCGAGCGGTCGGTAACCAAAGAAGAAATAGAAATCTGTTAATTCTTCCGATATATGAAACAAAGTTGGAAACCCGGGACTACCATCTACCCGTTGCCGGCTGTTCTGGTCAGTTGCGGTAATACGCCCGAAGAGTATAACCTCATTACGGTAAGTTGGGTCGGCACGCTCTGTACCAATCCTCCCATGTGCTACATATCCGTTCGACCGGAAAGATATTCCTACGAGATTCTAAGAAAAAACATGGAGTTCGTAATCAATCTCACGACCGTTCAAATGGCAAAAGCGACCGATTGGTGCGGCGTTTCCTCCGGAAAGAATTATAACAAATTCGAAAAAACAGGATTCACTCCGAAAACCGCTCAAATCGTAAAAGCTCCCTACGTCGAGGAATCTCCCCTCTGTATAGAATGCAAGGTAAGAGAAATTATCAGCCTCGGGTCCCACGATATGTTCATATCCGACGTAGTAAACATATTGGCCGATGATAAATATATAAATCCCGAGACAGGCGCGTTCGATATGCAAAAGGCCGATCTATTGGTCTATTCCCACGGGCATTACTACGAAATAGGAAAAGAAATAGGGAAATTCGGTTGGTCTGTCCAAAAGAAAAAATAAATAGACAGGTATGAAGAGAATCACTACGGTTATCTGCATGGCACTCTTATGGATTCTTACAGTTCAAGCTCAAATACAAGAATTGAACGTAAGCAAGCGATTCAATTGGGGAATCCGCTTGGGAGTCAATGCGCCGTTAGTCGACATAAGACATTTGACCCTGAACGGAAACAAAGTCGACGAATCCGATTCCGAATCGAGGCTGGGATTATCCGGCTCTTTTATAGGAAGATACAATTTCAAAAAACATTATATACAACTCGAAGTGGGCATGCATCAGTTCCATACCCGGCTATATAATCCCGACTACGAATTACGTAAAATCAATACTTCGGCTTATACCCTCGATGTTCCCATACTATATGGCTATAACATCACCAAACATGGCCCATACCTCATGAATCTTTTTGCTGGTCCCCGGGTTTCCTACATCTTTAACGAAACAAGCGGAATAAGCACTACGGGAGGTTCATTCCGCAACCTAATCTACGATGAATCCCCTAACAGCTTTTCATTCTATTTGATCGGCGGATTGAGCACCACCATAGGGCATCTATACATCGACTTTCGGTATGCCTATTGTGTGGGAAATTCCAAAGATTTATCTTTCAAAGTCAATCCCGATGAGCTCCAAACCAGTCAGGTAAAACTGTCCAGAGCCGTCAACGAATTGAGCATTTCAATAGGATATTTATGGTAAAAACTTTTAATACACAACACAATATGAAAAGAGACGACATTATTTTCGACATCATTGAAAAAGAGAATCAACGACAACGAAAAGGCATTGAATTGATTGCTTCGGAAAACTTTGTCAGCGATCAGGTCATGCAGGCAATGGGGTCTTGCCTGACCAACAAATACGCCGAAGGGTATCCCGGGAAACGCTACTACGGAGGTTGCGAAGTGGTAGACCAAAGCGAACAAGTCGCTATCGACCGTATCAAGAAACTGTTCAATGCCGAATGGGCGAATGTTCAACCGCATTCGGGAGCACAAGCAAACATGGCCGTATTCATGGCCGTGTTGAACCCCGGTGACAAATTCTTGGGGCTGAACCTTTCACATGGAGGCCACCTTTCGCACGGAAGCCCCGTAAATTTCTCCGGACTGATGTTCCACCCGTTGGAGTACAGTGTGAAAGAAGATACCGGATACGTCGATTATGACATGATGGAAGAGGTAGCCTTGCGCGAACGTCCGAAACTGATTATCGGCGGAGCCTCGGCTTACTCTCGCGAATGGGACTATGCCCGCATGCGCAAAATAGCCGATGAAATAGGCGCCATTTTTATGGTTGATATGGCTCACCCCGCCGGGCTCATAGCCGCCGGATTGTTGGACAATCCTTTGAAATACGCTCACATCGTCACCTCGACCACTCATAAAACCCTGCGCGGGCCCCGTGGAGGTATTATCCTCATGGGTAAAGATTTTGAAAACCCCTGGGGTAAAAAAACACCTAAGGGAGAAATAAAGAAAATGTCAGCATTACTCGATTCGGCAGTCTTTCCGGGAGTACAAGGTGGTCCGCTTGAACACGTTATCGCAGCTAAAGCTGTATCGTTCGGCGAAGCCCTGCAACCCGAATACATCGAATACCAGACTCAGGTGAAGAAAAATGCCGCTGCTATGGCAAAAGCATTCATGGATAAAGGATACAAAATCATATCCAACGGTACTGACAACCACTGCATGCTCATCGACTTGCGTACCAAATTCCCCGAATTGACAGGAAAAGTCGCCGAGAAAGCATTGGTTCAAGCCGACATCACGGTGAATAAAAACATGGTTCCGTTCGATAGCCGCTCTCCGTTCCAAACATCGGGTATCCGTGTGGGAACTCCGGCGATAACGACTCGTGGAGCAAAAGAAGAAATGATGTGCGAAATCGTAGAACTTATCGACACGGTTTTGGCCAATCCAGAAAGTGAAGCCGTCATCAAAGCCGTTCGGGAAAAGGTCAACGGCATGATGAAAGAATACCCCATCTTTGCTTATTAACACCGTTTATTCATTTCAAGAACACTCCGAATGGAGTGTTCTTACTTCATTTTAAATACCATGAAACTTCTATCGAAACTTTCTTTACCATTCATATTCTTTACAGCAATACTGACTCTTGAATGCGCAGCGCAAGATTGGCCCAATCTGAATCGTTATCGCGAAGCCAACAAAGCTATTATGGAAATGAGGAAAAACGACTCGGAAGATGCCCGTAAAAATTGGGTTGTCTTCATGGGTAATTCAATTACACAAAATTGGGCTTCTCTGGATCCGCAATTCTTTTCCGAAAATGACTACATCGGAAGAGGAATCAGCGGACAAACCAGCTCTCAAATGCTTCTGCGATTCCGACAAGACGTGATACATCTGGCTCCCAAAGCAGTCGTCATATTAGCCGGGACAAACGACATAGCCGGGAATACCGGCCCGACGAGTATCGATATGATCATGGACAATATCAAATCCATGACAGAACTAGCACAAGCCAACCATATAAAAGTCGTCTTATGTTCCGTACTCCCTGCCAATCGATATGGCTGGTCTCCCGAAGTCCAACCGGCAGATACGATTATTGCCTTGAACGAACTCATTAAAGATTACGCCCGTTCGAAACGATTGGTTTACGTCGATTTTTATACCGCCCTTGTCGATGAACAAAAAGGGTTAAACCCTAATTACGGCAGGGATAGCGTCCACCCCAACCTCGACGGATACAAAGTTATGGAACCATTGGTTGTTAAAGGAATCAAACGAGCATTATCCCGCCCATAGGTCGCCATCTCCAAGCGATTTCCATAAAAAGAAAAAGGCTCGAATTTTTCGAGCCTTTTTCTTTTTATCATTTGATTCCGTATTTCTTTAATATCCTCATAATCTGAGGTTGGTATTGCTCTACCATACGATCGAATCCCAAGTCGTTAGGGTGAGTACCGTCTACCGAACCTTCATGATCTGTCCCGATGGCATGATTGTCCCGAATCAAATACAGGTCTTTTATACCTTGTTTCTTTAACAGTTCATACTGTTTCACAAATGCCTCGCCTTGACGGGTACAACGATCGTGCACGGCTTGGTCACTGTATCCGTTTTCCCTCATATAAGTCTCTATCATGATAATAGGAGTTCCCTGATGATATTTCCGAATCGTGTTCACCAAATATTGAGTACGCTCCGTGATCTCCTCGGGAGAAGGATTCGGCATACAATCCAAAATAAAAGCATCGGCATCGATATCTTTCAACATATCGACCACCGCAGCCTCCATTTTACCGTTTCCGCTCAAACCGTAATTCACGAAATTGATACCCGTATTTCTCGACATTCGCGCAGGGTACGCCAGCCCCGAACGACTGGCACAAGCCCCATGCAAGATACTCGATCCATACATAAGAACCGTATGACGGAACGGAGACGGCTCTGCCTCGATAAAAGACCCCTCGTCTACTCCGATTTCCAACGAACGTACCTCTTCGAACAACGGAAGATATAACAAAAACCTATGTACCCCCGGCTTTAAATTCTTGGTGATGACCCGCTCTTGCTCCGCTTTTCCTGCCGACGGAGTGCCTGCGCCCACCGGTATCCATTTTCCGCCGTCATTCATATACAAATCCAATCCTCTATCGCATATCGGCGTAACGTTTCCCATCACACCTTTTCCCTTCGTTGTCCAACGAGCGGCAACCGTCGGGCTATTGGTCTTAAAACTAACGACCAATCCGGCCGAATGCGTAAACAACCGCTTTACTTGAAACGGCATATCGTTATACTTCACCGTATCGACCCGGTGATAGACATTTTCGGGAGTCGGCATCACTTTCCCGATGAGCGTCAAACGAGACGCATCTACATACTTCAATTCCGCATTTATCGGCAAAATAAAAGCCGAAATCAAGCACAAAACTGCAATTAAATTTCTATGTTCCATGATATGATTATAAATTAGTTATTGATTACACTACATCGGGTCTACATCATAATAGAGCAACAAAGTCTTAAACCGGTCGTCCACCAACATATTTTCATAGACCTGTTTCAAAATCTCCTTTACTTTCGGCATCGATGCCGAAAGTTCCATTTTCAAAACGACCTTCCGTATATATAAAGACTGAATACGAGCCACAGGCGGATTATCGGGGCCTAACACACGTGCGCCGAATACCTCTCTCAACAAAGATGTATATCGTACCGACAACTCCTGCAAAAGAGTCTCGTCCCTATGTTTCAGATAAATATATATCAACCGGGTATAAGGTGGGTAAGAAAAAGCCTTTCGCTCGGATAACTGCATGTTATACATACCCTCGTAATCATGAGCGATTACCTGACGTATCAGAGGTGATTCCGGCTGCGAAGTCTGTAATACGACCACTCCCTTCCGATTTTTCCGACCGGCTCGTCCCGAAACTTGCTCCATCATCTGGAAAGCTCGCTCATGGGCTCTGAAATCGGGATAATTCATCATCAAGTCGGCGCTCAATATCCCCACCACGCTCACATGGTCGAAATCCAATCCCTTCGTAATCATTTGCGTGCCGATAAGGATTTTATTCTTTTTCTTTGAAAAATCTTCGATAATCTGTTCATAAGCACTGCGGGAACGGGTCGTATCCAAATCCATACGAGATACCGGTATATTCGGGAAATGTTGAGCGATATCCTCCTCTATCCGTTCCGTCCCGAAACCCATCACCCCGATCGTAGGTTGTCCGCAAGCCGGACACACTTTCGGTATCTCATACGTAAAACCGCAGTAATGGCACGTCAACTGATTAAAACGCTTATGATAAGTCAGACTCACATCGCAATGTTCGCACTTGGGAACCCATGCACACTGTTTACATTCCACCATGGGCGCGAATCCCCGCCGATTTTGAAACAAAATAACTTGCTCGTCCCCGTCCAAAGCAATCTGCATGCGATTGAGCAATTCAGGTGTAAAATTCCCTCGCATACGGTTCTTTTTCCTCATCTCCCGCACATCTACCGAGATAATTTCGGGTAACTCCACATCGTTAAATCGGCTCTTCAATTCTACCAAACCATATTTCCCCTGCCTCGCATTGAAATAAGTTTCGACAGCCGGGGTAGCCGTTCCCAACAAAGTCTTAGCCCCATGCATCGACGCCAAAACGATCGCAGCGTTACGAGCATGATAACGGGGAGCCGGGTCGTACTGCTTATACGAAGTTTCATGCTCCTCGTCGACAATTACCAATCCCAAATCGCCGAACGGCAGAAAAATGGAAGACCGCACACCCAAAACGATTCGGGGAGAATGGTCGTCGAGCAATGTATTCCAAATCTCCACCCGCTCGTTATCCGAGAACTTCGAATGATAAATCATCAATTTATCCCCGAAAATTTTGCGTAAACGATTCGTCAACTGTGTCGTCAATGCTATTTCGGGAACCAAGTATAATACCTGCCTGCCTTCGTGCAGAACACGGTCTATCAAATGAGCATAAATCTCTGTTTTCCCGCTCGATGTGACTCCATGCAACAACGTGACGGAATGCTCTTTAAATGAATCCGATATTTGCCGATATGCAGCTTGTTGGGCATCGCTCAACGGAGCAGCCTCTTGAACAGTATAAACCTCTGTCTCGAAACGACTTATCTCTTTCTTATACGGTTCGAACAGCCCCTTCTCGACCATAGCACCCAAAACCGCCGAAGACACTCCCGAACGATCGAGTAAGCTCTTCCGGGAAACCTCTCTCAGTTTTCCCTTTTGCATAAACAAAGATAAATCGAGAAACGACAGTAGCATCGTCTCCTGCTTCTTGGCTTGCTTCACGCATTCAAACGCATGGCGCAAAGCCGCATCATCGCCTTGCTGGAACGTCAAACGAATATAAGTTTCCGTTTTCGGACGGTAGTTCGTCTTCAACTGTTCGGAGACAAAAACAGCCTCTCGTTCGAGCAGCACCCGCAAAGTAGGTAAAATATTGCGCATTCCGCTCTCCTTTTCGAGTTCCTGCACGGTCATGCGTGACTTCTTGCCCAATGCCGCCAACAGCATCCATTCGCGCTCTTTCAAACGATTATCGTCCGGTTCCTCGAAATCCGTATTCAACGTGACCGTCGTTTCACTTTCGAGTTTCAATCCCGAAGGCAACGCCGCTTTATACACATCGCCGACCGAACAGAGATAATAATCGGCGATCCATTCCCAGAACTGTAATTGGGGACGGCGCAAAACAGGACGCTCGTCAAGCACCGAAATAAGCTCTTTCACCTCGTATCCCTGTGGCATGACATCGTGCAACCGAACTACAATAGCCGTATAATACTTTTTCCTGCCGAAAGGAACTACGACCCGACTGCCAATTTGCAAAGCCTCCTGCAAATCGGAAGGAATCCGATACGTAAAATATTTATATAACGGCAGCGGTAATACAACGTCGGCAAGTGTGCTCATATCAAGTCCTGTTCTTTCCGAGAGAAATCAAAAATACCCTCTCTCTCTTATGCAAAGATAGCGAAAGGTAAGAGCAGAGACAAATGGAAATCACATTTCCGACTTGGCTATGCCGAACCGCATCCTATCTTCGTAGTAACAAAGATACATATAAGCGAGAGCAGAGCAAAACAAAGCTCGCTTTAATTTTATTCTGCCGAGCGGAGGCATCTTCGAGTTTCAATGCAAAGATAGCGAAAGGAGAGAGCAGAGACAAATGGAAATCACATTTCCGACTTGACTATGCCGAACCGCATCCTATCTCCATAGTGACAGATACATATAAGCAAGAGCAGAGCAAAACAAAGCTCGCTTTAATTTTATTCTGCCAAGCAGAGGTATCTTCGAGTTTCAACTCAAAGATAGCGAAAAGAGAGTGCAAAGACAAACGGAAATCATACTTCCGACTTGACTATGCCGAACCGTATCTATATAAATATAGCGAAAGTCAAAGGTAGAAATGAGTTTATTCGGGCACAGTAGGAAATCAGTAAGATTTGTCCCTTTACCCCCTCCCTACACTCCACGGCATTGCAAGACATTCACACATTCCTCCCTTGCCGTGTCCAGCCTTACGGGGGTTGCAACGCAAAGTATAGAGCGAGGTAACACAGACGGAGAATAAAAACAGTAGAACCATGTCATCGAAAGATTTCTACACTCCTCCCCTGCGTTTTGCAACGCAAAATATAGGGGAAGGTGGCACATAGTGACGGAGGGGTTAAAAAATATCCGCAGCAGAGAAAACGTATCAAGGTATCAACCCTCTCCCCCGATGTGCCGTAAGGAAATATAGGAGAAGTCCTCACAAAACAAAAAGGCCGTTCAAAGTGACGCTTTTACCCTCTCCCTCTGCTCATCGCAGATGAGATAGGGGGAGTGCCCGTAGGGCGAGGGGGTTAAAAAAAACAGGGGAGAAGGGTAAAATCTATCCTTATGCAAAAACGAGAAATACCACCTTTAACCTCTCCCCGCCGTACCCCGCAGCATTGCAGGGTATCGCGAAGCGATACAGAGGTCTTCCGTTAACCGCATAGGGAAAACGAATAAATACGAGGGAGGTATTACCCCCTCCTCCTCTGTGTTTTGCAATGCAAAATATAGGGGAGGTGGCACGAAGTGACGGAGGGGTTAACCCTTACAGCAAAAAAACTTATGAAATCTTTTCAACCCCTCTCCTCAGAAACTACCGTTTCATCAGTTCCCCCCTGATCTCCTATTGAGCCAATATCCCACCAATTATAAGCCAAACCGAAGATTCCGGTTAAGATACTTCTTTCACATTATTCCACAATCATACGCTTAGAATCGACGAGCGTCCCATCGATCACCAAAGCATAGAGATACATTCCGGCGGTTAAGTCCGAGGCCGGAATCACAATCTTCCCCGTTGGCATATCGGGTTGCAGCGTATAGGATTTCAACTGCTTGCCCGTCAAGTCACAAATACATATCGATGCCGATCGAGCATTGGTCGAGAGCCTATATATAATTTCGGTAGTCTGGGAAAAAGGATTGGGTACGTTTTGATAGATCGCAGCCTCTCCGGTGGAAGATTCGATTTCGCTATCCTCCGAATCGCGGGCGTTCTTCGGCACGACTTTTTCCGGAACATTGTCTCCCGATAACGACTCTTCCAGTTCGGCAATCCGTTCCTCCTGTCTTTCGATAGTCGCTTGCATCTCCTTCATACCTTCCACCAGTAAAGGTATCAAATCGGTATACATGACGGTCTTCGTCCCGTCCGGCAAAGTTCGTACCACTTCCGGCACTACGCTCTCCACCTCCTGCGCAATGAACCCTATGCGTTCCCTGGCATTCTCCGCCTCGATCTGTCTCTTGATATCGGACGAAGCATATCCAGCGTGGCCGTTCTCATTCGCCACAGCCGATACCGGCCGCTCCCCACCCGGGTTATAGCGGAAACTCACTCCTCGCAAAGCCGAGATTCTGTCCATGCCCGAGGCTATCTCCTTGACATCTTGTTTCAGCCGTCCGTCCGAGGCTTGCGTAAATCCGCTCAGTCCGTATACCAGCCCGTTTCCATCGACCGAAAACACCTGCATGGAAGTCCGGTACGAATCCGGAGTGGTCGTCATAATATATGCGGCGAACGGCCTATCTGCATTTTTGTAGACATCGGATCGTATCCCCTCATGAGTCCCTCCTTCCGCACCTGTATAGATGGAATGGATCGATCGGCTTCCTCCGCTCCGCACCGTCAATGCGGCATCGTAATGTTGGGGATATATAGACTCATAAGGAGGATCAAATCCATAGTCGACTTCCGTATTAAAAATATTAGACCCGGCCTCCGCCGCCTCCAAAAAGAATTTACCCAAACTTGTCATCTTCAATCCGCCGAATCCATCGCTCCAATAAAAGTCACCCTCTTTACCGAACAATGATTGGCGAAGGGATCCTTCTTCACCGAACAACTTCAATTCTTTATGGATAATCGTACGGCCAAGACTATCCACCTCCAGCTGTGCCCAAACCGAAATCTGGCACAGCCATGTCACCAAAGACAATAAAATCACCCTGTTCTTCATAGTTCTTGTTTTCGCTTTATGCTTTTTAACTTACTCTTTATCATATTCTCCCGGACAAAGCACGTAACATCACTTTCTCCACCTTGCCGGCACATTCCACCACATAAAATCCCGCAGGCAGCACCACTTCCATACGGCTACCTGTGGCCTCGACAGTCTTCACTTTGTGACCGGTCGTGTCATAGACGGCAACCGGCATCCCCGGCGAGAGGTTTTCAAGAACTATCGATCCACCCGAGGCATAAATGCGCACGCTACCCTCGGCCGATATCTCCTCTATTCCCGAGAAGTCGGTCGCTATTATATCGAAGTTCTGCCATACCGGGGCATTCCGGTAGGCCTCCACCGAGCCCTCGGCCACATACAGTTTACAATCTCTCTGCCCTATGCCGAGGAAGCAATCGGCCTCACAAATGGGCGGAACTGCGGCTTTACACGTGATTTCCGTCAGACCCGTACAGCCGCTGAATGCCTCTTGACCGATACTCGACACACTCCCGGGGAGCATTACCGAAACTATATTTTCCAGATCTAAAAAAGTGGCTGTTGATATGGAAACTGTACCATCTCGAACTTTCAAGTGTGTATCATAAGGAGCCAATCCCTTATAATCACACAATATATCATTAATGTAAATCAATCCATCTGGCTGGGCAGAATACCACGGAGTAAACAAAAATGCATTTGTTCCTATTTTCTTCACGCTGGTTGGAATATCCATTGATGTCAATAACTTGCAGTACATAAATGCCTCACTACCTATAATAGTGACTCCATCTTCAATCGTTATCGAAGTTAACCCTCCACTATAAAAGGCATTGGCGCCTATCTCGACCACACTGCCCGGTATCGTCACTGATTTCAAATCATAACAATGAGCAAAGGCCCATTCTCCTATCGAGGTAACACTTTTCGGTATCGTTAAAGAGGTCATACGATTAGAGCTTCTTGCAAAGGCATCGCTCGATATAGCGACAGTGCCCTTTCGTATATCAATGTGAGTATCGGAAGGCATTTCTCCTTTATAGGTGTACAATATATCATTGATGTACATTACCCCGTCAGGTTGGTTGTTATACCAAGGAGTACCGTCAAAAGCTCGAAAACCTATATTCTTGACACTTTTAGGTATGGACAATGAAACTAAACTTTCACATCTCATAAACACTCCTCGTCCAATCGTGGTTAAACTCTCCGGTAGTGAAATTGAAGTTAGGTTTATACAACGATCAAACGCTTCATTTTCAATTGTCTTTACACCATAGCCTATCTCGACCGATGTCAATCCGACACAATCTTTAAAAGCGTAAACCCCTATCTTGTCAACACTACCCGGTATGGTTACAGAAGCTAATTCGCTACAATAACGAAAAGCGCCATCAGATATTTGGGTTGTCCCATCTCGGATATCTATGTGTGTTTGGGGAGGCATTTTACCCTTATACGCATAGAATATCGTATTAAAATAAATTTCTCCATTAGGTTGGTTATTATACCAAGGAGTACCACCAAAGGCAGAGCCACCTATGTATTTTATCCCGATTGGTATATTCACAGTCATTAGCGACGTGCATCCACTAAAAGCAGAACTGCCTATATAAGAAAGACTTTCAGGTAAAATTATCTCGGTTAAACCTTCGCATCCCCCAAAAGCACCGGATCCGATCGTAGTACAACTTCCCGGTATTTCAATGGAAGACAAAGATGAACAACCCCGAAATGCAAAATCGCCTATCTCAGTAATTCGATAGTATTTATTCGCAAACTCTACCGTTTCAGGTATCACTACAACGCCCGAATAAGAAGGCTGATAACCAACATCGAATGGATTATCTCTATAAGTTACAAACACTTCAAAAGGAATCGCACCATTGAAATTGTAATAGATACCATCTTTCTCGAAGTCATAGGCTCTCGACTGAAAGGCAACAAAGAGAAGCATTAGCAATATCTCTATTTTTTTAATGTCGTATTTTACAGACTTCATCATATCTATTTTTTAGGTTGTACTTCAAATTTTGTACCCGGTTTTATGGTCGTCCCACGGTCGAGAATCACCTTCTCTCTGCCGGTCAAGGTAACTTCGCCATTGTTATTTTATCCACACTTTCTTTCCGTTCCGTATGTAGAGGCCACGCTCGGGTGTGACCGTCACCCGACGGCCTTGAAGGTCATACAAAGGCGATTGGGTTTCGTCCAATTCCTCATCGACCCGTATCTCCTCTATTCCCGAGAAGTCGGTCGCTATTATATCGAAGTTCTGCCATACCGGGGCATTCCGGTAGGCCTCTACCGAGCCCTCGGCCACATACAGTTTACAATCTCTCTGCTCTACGCCGAAAAAACAACCTTCTGGGCAACTAGGAGGAATTACAGCTTTACATTTTACCTCTTTGAGATTACTGCAACCATTAAATACATTAGACCCTATCGAGGATACTTTCTCAGGAAGCGTTATCGACGATAGGCTCGTACAATCCTTAAATGCGTTCCATTTTATTATCGTTACACTACGAGGTATAGATACAGATTCCAACCCGGTACAACCGGAAAACAAATCGTTGTTTATTGACGGAATCCCCTCGGGAAGGATTACAGAAAGGAGTCCCGGTTGATCTTTAAAAGCAGAGCCGCTTATATAAGATGTTTTTTCCCGAACGGTCAATCGTGTGCTGGGCGGTATCTTCCCTTTATATTGGCACAATATATCATTGATATAGACAGGTCCGTCGGGTTGACTATCATACCAAGCCGTTCCGTTAAATGCGTATTCTTCTATGAATTTGACACTTTCCGGGATCATCAAGGTCGCCAAGTTCTTACAGCCGGCAAACGCCCCATCCCATATAATTACCACACTCTTCGGTATCGTTACCGAGGTCAGACTCGTACAACCGCGAAAAGCCCTGGGTCCTATCGTGTCCACTCCTTCGATCATATTTATCGATTGCAGCCCCGTACATAGAGCGAATGCGTCAGTATCTATCCAATGCACACTGCCGGGAATCGTCACAGAAGTTAAATTCGTACATTGACAAAATGCCGCAGGATAAATATTAATCAACCCCTCCTCCAAAACCACATTTTTCAATCCGGCACATCGTAAAAAAGCATTATATTTCACCTCCACAATACTTTTGGGTAAAACCACAGAGGTCAAATCTTGACAATCGGCAAAAGCATTTATAAAAATTTCAGTGACACGATAAGTATTTCCCTCGTGCTCAACGGATTCCGGTATCGTCACATCGCCCGAATAAGATGTTGTGAACTCCGCCTTAGGTACGACTTTTACCTCCAAATTATCAGCGTTTTTGATGGCATAATAGATACCATCTTTCTCGAAATCGTAGGCACTCGAATCCACAATAGAATACAGCGGTAATAAAAACAATAATAAATATCGCTTCATATCATACACAAATATTGATTGCATCATATCTATTTTTTAGTTTGTACTTCAAATTTTGTGCCCGGTTTTATGGTCGTTCCACGGTCGAGAATCACCTTCTCTCTGCCGGTCAAGGTAACTTCGCCTCCATCGAAGACGACCTCGCCTCTCGCCTTCTCGTCCGTGACATGACTGCCAACCTTGATGGTATCGGCTTTGTAATATTTAGGGCCTTGTACAGTCTCGTTCTGGATATAAAGCACATCGGGATACACCGGAAAATCGATTGCGGGAACTTTATTCTGTCCGGACACGCAAACTCGCACATAACGGGCATCGCCCGAATATTCCGCCGAACGGCCGGTATAAAACCGAATCTCTTCTGTCCGCTCGTCGTAAAAGGCAATATCGCCCGCTCCCGAACCTAAATCGACTCGAAGCCCGAGGCTGTCGCGGGTCACCGAAAACTTCTCAAACTCCGTAGGAGTATCGGTATATATGCGCATGCCGGGGTCGCCGAAACAATGAAATATCTCCCGGGCAAATTGCGTAGATATACTATTCCCCCTCCAAGACTGTCCCCAAGTTTCTTCCATACGCCTCAAACCTTGATCCAAAATTTCCCCCAATCGGGTGGTTTCCCGCAGTCGAGAGGGAGAAGTTGTCATATGCAAAAAGTTATAAAGTTTGGAATCCACTCCCGGATCGGGCCAGATGGCATCGAACATGCCTATCGCCATCGCATCGTTATAACCGGAATAACTTACTTCTGTCGACGCATAAACCGCCACGGCTCCACCGTTCCGATTCCGCATGAACGTCTCCGCCAGACAAGTGCCTTCTTGAAATCTACCGGTCAAACAGGTAATACTGAACACGACCGGCAACCGGGCTCCATTGGAAAGCGCTCGAATATCGTCTACGGTAAATAGAGGTTCTTGCCAATAGGAGCCTTGCCCATGCCCCCGATACAAAAGATAGAATGTCCCCTTTTCGATATGCCCCACGATATCCGATGCGCTCCCTTTCCAATTGAAATCGGAATCCTGCAATTCTTCGGGAATTTCTTCTCCCAAAGCATAATCATTTTTATTCCAATACTTAGGGGCTAATGAATCTTGCTTATCATGCATATAATAATAAACCCGGTGAATCTCTTTCCCTTTGGAGAGCATATAGTTTCTGATTTCCTCCGAAGTTAGGGTAAATCGCTGGTCTTCAATACCATCTCCACGTCCGGTCGAGGGAAACCTGCTAATCTCATCCTCAAAATAGGCACAATGCAGTCCCATATCATAGAAAGCGGTGTCTCGCACCGGATTCCGCTCGTATCGGATAATCTTGTCGACCACCGTCATCGCCTCCGTCGCCGTGGAGACCGGCAATCGCCCCCGGTGGAGGTCGGCAAGAACATCGTCCTCACCGTCCATACAAGCGTAATAATAATCCGTTACATATTGATAACTGTTTCCATCGTCCTGATTGACGATAGTCCGTGCCATATCCTCCGCCGGCACATCGTCGTGGTCGCCCACGATAAGCAGATAGTAGAGCGAGGGTGCGGAACGGTAAACCTCTTTCACCGCAGACTTGATGCTCTCGGGTGTCCAGTCCCCCCGCAACCGGGTATGCACGCCGAAACCCAATGTACGCTTCCAGTCGGCCAAACGTCGCACGGCCTCCTCGAATTCCGGGGTCGAGAGTATCAGATAGTCCCTGCCCGCAGAGCCCGTATCTCCCGCGCTCCGAAGCGCCTCGTATCCGGCCGCCCCGACATTCCCATTGAGCGTCGTATTGTCCAAGAAAGAGTCGTCAGGAGCTATTCTCCCCTCCGGAGCGGACCGTAGGCCGCCCTCTCCGAAAGTCACCCGATAGACGATCTTGGAACAGGCCCGTACAACGCCGTTCTTCCAGTCGTATCGCACCGGATAGACACCCACTTCCGCCACGGAACGTCCCCGGTACACCCGGACTTCGCCTGTCTCCACGACCTCGCGAGGAAACCACCCTTCGTAGGGAGCGATGTCGGGAACAACCGCAGGGGACTCTTTCCCCTCGGGCTGCGGAGCACGGGCGGGAGAGAGGCGCAACGGCACATCGACACAGGCGCTTTCAAGAACCGAGACGGTGAATGAGGCACAGCCTTCGGGCAGCGCGAACGAGTCCCAACGGACCGGAACGTCCGGCTCGCCCGGAACGACACCATGCCCGAAGCCCGAAATGCGCCACAGATAATGATCCGCGACATCGGGATCGGACAAAACGACCGCATGCTTAAACTCGTAGGTGACCGTAACGCCGTCGGGGGAGACGGAGACCCGACGCTCGGGACGTTCTGCCGAGCTTTCTCCGACGAATGTCCCCGTCTCGTGAGAGACCGTTCTCTTTTGAGCGACTGCCGACGAGACGGTCAATCCCCAAATGCAGAACAGGTAGAAGATGGTCCTTTTCATAGTCTTTGATTTTTCGATCGCTTCTCGCCCGTCAATCATCATGGCTCCTTTCCCTATAAAATAACCGGAAGAAAGAAACGAGATGCCTCTTTTGCAAGATTAAGCATTTATTTGCAATTTTACAAGAAAAACAATCTTTTTTTACTCATACAATCAAAAAAAACTGATTTCAAGCGTAAACAGCCGGCATCTTCCAGCCCCTCTCCCTTGCCGTGTCCAGCCTTACGGGGGTTGTAACGCAAAGTATAGAGCGAGGTAGCACAGACGGAGAATAAAAACAGTAGAACCATGTTATCGAAAGATTTCTACACTCCTCCCCTGCGTTTTGCAACGCAAAATATAGGGGAAGGTGGCACATAGTGACGGAGGGGTTAAAAAATATCCGCAGCAGAGAAAACGTATCAAGGTATCAACCCTCTCCCCCGATGTGCCGTAAGGAAATATAGGAGAAGTCCTCACAAAACAAAAAGGCCGTTCAAAGTGACGCTTTTACCCTCTCCCTCTGCTCATCGCAGATGAGATAGGGGGAGTGCCCGTAGGGCGAGGGG
>OGPX01000763.1_pt1 | contig 24410 bp, 20 predicted proteins | sample 1553101 | NCBI WGS metagenome assembly OGPX01 (sample SAMEA2579964, study PRJEB22360) | human gut metagenome | biome: human gut; feature: human-associated habitat; material: faeces | place: Denmark | collected 2008/2010
TGTGCCGCGTCCGCGATGGACGGTATGTGTACGTGCAATAATTTGCTTATGGCGATTGTATATCGTAACTTCTGCTGCGACATGCTGTCCGTTCTTGTCGTTCAGTTCGAAGGCCACGTGTCCGGGTAGTCCGGCCACGAGTGCGCCCCCTTCCGGATAGAATTTCAAGTCCATGTCCGGTTTTCCTTTCCGCGTACGGAAGTATCGCCGCAGGGGGCGGAGCGTCATGTCTTTTGGGTAAATGCCGGGAGAGGACGGACGGTCGAATACGGGAAACACGCGTGAATAAAGCTTGTCGTAGTCGCGAAAGTAATCCTTGGCCATCTGTTTATTATAAAACATCTCTTCGGTGTAAGGAGAGTGAGGATGCTCGTAACGGCCAAAGTTCAGCATCCAACGCGTATAGGCGCGCAGTTCGTAATATCCGGCGTACAGGGAGTCGGTGAGGAGAAAAGCACCGTGTGCCGTGCCGTCCGGCATTTCCAGTTGCTGGCGTTCAACCAGATAACCGTCCGGCGTGAGCAATTCCACGTATAGGATACGGCTCAAGTCCGTGAGGGTTCCTTTGTCGCTGCGGGTCACGTAGCCTTTGTACCAAATGGTGTCGCCCACGAAATAGCAAGTATTGTCTATATGTAGGTATACTTTCTCTTGTGGTAGGGTTTCTCCGAAAAGTTTTACACGGGAGGCGAGAGTGTCTATGCCCGGTACATCGGTTGAGTTTTGCGCTGGAGAAGATGAGCAAAGGGTGAAAATGACATTCAGCCAAAGTAGCATTCTTTTCATGATGTTTTTCTTTTGAGTTTCGTCTTGCAAAGCCGTTGGTTCAAGCTTATGTGCAAATGTAATGATTTTCCCGTGATTAAGAAGGATAGGAAAGGGATTTTTCCGAGTATATCTTCCATATTAGAAATACAGCCGCAATCCTTTATAAGGAATTACGGCTGTATGATGTAAAAAGGGAAAAATGCGGATTATTTCACCGGCATCTTGTCTATCCGTCTTTGATGGCGACCGCCCTCAAAATCCGTGGCGAAGAATTCGTCCATGATCTTACGCGCCATGTCCGTGTCGATGAAACGTCCCGGCATAACCAGCACATTGGCATCGTTGTGCTGACGGCACAAATGGGCGATTTCCGGAATCCAGCTCAAGCCTGCGCGTATGCCTTGGTGCTTGTTCAGCGTCATGCTGATGCCTTCGCCGCTGCCGCAGATGGCTATGCCCGGATAGCATTCCCCGTCTTCTACGGCTTGGGCCAAAGGATGGGCATAGTCGGCATAGTCGCAACTGGCTTCGGAATCCGTGCCGAAATCCTTATAGGCATAACCTTTTTCGGCGAGGTATTCCTTCACGAACTGCTTGAGTGCATATCCTGCGTGGTCTGAGGCCAGACCGACAGTCTTCACTTCCATCATCAGAGCATTTCTTTGACTTGGTTATACACGTTCTGTGCCGTGAAGCCGAGTTTTTCATCGAGCACCTTGTAGGGAGCCGAGAAACCGAAGCTTTCCAGGCCGAACACCTTTCCGTTGGCACCTACCAGACCTTGGAGGTTGACGGGCAGACCGGCGGTGAGGCCGAATATCTTGGCGCCGGCAGGCAGAATCTCTTCCTGATAGCACGGGCACTGACTGCGGAACAAGCCTTCTGACGGGCAGCTCACGATGCGTACTTTCATGCCGTCGGCACGCAGCAGGGCGGCACCGGCCACGAGTGTGGATACTTCGGAACCTGAAGCGACGAGGATAACATCAGGATTCTCATCGGAACCGGCTACGATATAAGCACCTTTGGCTGCCTGGCCGTAGTCATTTCCTTCCGGCAACATTTCGATGTTTTGGCGGGAAAGGATAAGGGCAGACGGCGTGTCGGTATTCTCCATGGCGAGCTTCCAGCATGCTGTGGTCTCTTCTGCGTCAGCAGGACGGAGTACGAGGAGGGAATTCTGGCCGTGATGGTTTTTCAATTTCTCCATCAAGCGGATTTGGGCCTCCTGTTCAACCGGTTCGTGGGTCGGGCCGTCTTCGCCTACACGGAATGCGTCGTGTGTCCAAATGAACTTCACAGGTACCTGCATCAAGGCTGCCATACGTACGGCCGGTTTCATGTAGTCGGAGAATACGAAGAACGTACCGCAGGCTGCGATGACACCGCCGTGGAGCATCATACCGATGCAGCAGCAAGCCATAGTCAACTCCGCTACACCGGCTTGGAAGAACGCGCCGCTGAAATCACCGGAGGTGAAAGCGTGGGTCTTCTTCAGGAAACCGTCGGTCTTATCGGAATTGGAAAGGTCGGCCGAAGCGCAAATCATGTTGGGTACTTGTTCTGCCAATGCGCTCAGTACGGCAGCAGAGGCGTTACGGGTGGCATCGCCTGTTTTCTGTTTGATGGCCGTCCAGTCCACCTTGGGGGCTGCACCGCTGAACCATTCTACCTGTTGTGCGGCCTTTTCGGGATGGGCGGAAGCCCATGCTTTTTCTTCTTCCACGCGGGCGGCTACGATACCTTTCAGTTCTTCGGCACGTTTGGCGTAAAGTTCCTTCACGTCGTCGAAAATCACGAACGGATTTTCCGGGTCTGCACCGAGGTTCACCATGGTGTTCTTATAGGCATCTCCACCGAGAGGGGCACCGTGCGTCTTGCAGTTATGTTCGTAAGAGGAATTGTCGTCCTTGCGGGCACCTTTACCCATGATACACTTACCGATAATCAACGTAGGACGTTGTTTTTCTGCTTTGGCAGCATTCAGCGCTTCGCGAATCTGTTCGCAGTCGTTACCGTTGATTTCAATGACGTTCCAGTTCCATGCACGGTATTTCATGGCCGTGTCTTCGGTCGTTACATCCTTGGTTTCGGTAGAAAGCTGGATGTCGTTGGAGTCGTAGAACATGACCAGATTGTCCAAACCGAGGCAGCCTGCAATGCGGCCGGCACCTTGGGAGATTTCTTCCTGGATGCCTCCGTCGGAAATATATGCGTAGATGGTCTCTTTGGCAAAAGTCGGATTACCGGTACGTGCGGCCAAGAACTTGGCAGCGATGGCGGCACCTACGGCAAACACGTGTCCCTGTCCCAACGGGCCGGAAGTGTTTTCGATGCCACGCATTACGTCTACTTCGGGATGGCCTGGGGTGGGGGAGCCCCACTGGCGCAACTGTTTCAGCTCGTCCAATGTGAACTTACCGATAAGCGCCAACTGGGAATAGAGCATGGGAGCCATGTGGCCGGGGTCGAGGAAGAAACGGTCTCGTCCTTCCCATTTCGGATTAGCCGGGTCGTACTGCAAAAATTCAGAGTACAATACATTGATGAAATCGGCACCACCCATTGCACCGCCTGGGTGGCCGGATTTGGCTTTTTCAACCATGGACGCAGCCAAGATACGGATGTTGTCGGCTGCGTGGTTCATTACTTGTTTACTATTCATATTCATTAAATTTTAAATTGAATCCATACTTAAACAGTTTTAAAGCCTGTCTTTTGTATTTTATAAGGACAAAGATAATGGTTTTCTTCCGAATATTTATCTTTTGAACCGAACGGCTGCTTCTTCAATGGGCAGTCCGGCCTTATAGTTTTCAATATATTTGTTGAAACCTTCCACGTCCTCTGCTGTGGGTGAAACCTCTACGCCTGCATCACCGGCAAAGACATGTTCATCCAAGAAGTCAGCCAGTGATTGTTTCTTTTCGTTGTTTACAAGGTAGGAACCCAATAGGGCGATACCCCATGCACCGCCTTCTCCGGCTGTTTCCATGGCAGATATCGGAGAATTTATGGCTGCTGCCAAAACCCGTTGGCCTACTCCCTTGGTACGGAACAAGCCCCCGTGGCCGGTAATCCGATCCACTCTGATTTTTTCCTCGTTGAAGAGGATATCATTTCCTATTTTAAGAACACCGACAGAAGCATACAAATGGGCTCTCATGAAGTTGGCCAGATTGAATTTGTCATTGGCTGAACGCACGAACAAAGGTCTGCCTTCGGCAAGTCCAGTGACGGGTTCTCCGGAGAAATAATTGTATGATACGAGTCCTCCGCAATCCGCATGACCTGTAAGTGCGTGGTTGTAAAGCTTGCCGTATATGTCGTCCATATCGACGGGCTGGCCCTGAAGTTCTTGGAACTCCTTGAAAAGGTTGACCCATGCGTTGAGGTCGGAAGTACAGTTGTTACAGTGTACCATGGCGACGAGGCTTCCGTCCGGAGTGGTGACCATGTCTATCATCTCGTAAGGTTTGGACAGTTCCTTTTCCAATACGATCATGGAGAACGAAGAAGTTCCGGCCGAAACATTTCCGGTACGTTGTTTGACGGCATTAGTGGCCACCATACCGGTTCCCGCGTCACCCTCTGGGGGACAAAGTGGTATGCCTGCTTTCAAATTGCCGGATACGTCCAGTCTTTTGACCCCTTCAGGAGTAAGGCAACCTGCATTTTCTCCGGCATTCAATACTTTGGGGAGAATGTCTTCCAGTTTCCATGAATATCCTTTGGGGGCAACCAGTTTGTCGAATTTAGCTACCATTTCAGCCGAATAGTTCTTGGTGGCCGGGTCGATGGGAAGCATGCCGGATGCATCGCCAATACCCAATACCTTTTCACCCGTAAGTTGCCAGTGTACGTAACCTGCAAGTGTAGTCAGGAAATCTATCTCGTTGACATGTTTTTCGTTGTTCAGTATGGCCTGATATAAATGAGAGATGCTCCATCTGAGAGGGATGTTGTAGACAAAAAGTTCGGATAGAGCTGCAGCGGCTTGCCCGGTGTTGGTGTTTCTCCATGTACGGAAAGGAACCAGAATCTCTTCATTCTTATCAAATGCCATGTAGCCGTGCATCATAGCGCTGACGCCAATGGCTGCCAAGGTCTCTATCTCTGTGTCATATTGCTTTTTTACATTGGCACGGAGATCGGCATAACAATCTTGCAGTCCATACCATATTTCTTCTATACTGTATGTCCAAAGGCCATCTACCAACTGGTTTTCCCAAGTATGACTTCCTTGGGCGATAGGGTGGTTCTCAGGGTCGATCAGGACCGCCTTGATTCGTGTAGAACCGAATTCTATACCCAGGATAGCTTTTCCGGTTTCGATGGTTGACTTAGCATCTGTTTTCATATTTAACCCTATAAATTAAAGTATAACAATAATAAATGAATAAATTAAAAGTGCTGCAAACGATTGCTCGCCGAGCACTTTTAATTTTAAATCCTTTGCTGGTATGCTATTAGCAAAGTGCTTTGTTCAGCATATAATACACTTCGTTCATGCGGAGCTCCTTCTTGAACTCGCTGATGGTGGTGTCTTTGTTGATGTGTACCATTTCGATACCGGAGATTTCAGCGTAGTCTTCCCAATATTCGGCTGTCAAGTCGTATGAGAAGCAAGAATGGTGTGTACCACCGGCCAAAATCCAGGCACCTGCGCCGATTTCGAAGTTCGGCATGGGTTTCCACAATGCGGAAGCTACAGGGAGCTTGGGCAGAGGTTTCGGTTCGATACATTCTACATCGTTTACAATGAGGCGGAAACGGTTGCCCAAATCCACTACGGTAGCAGTACATCCTGTACCTACCTTAGACGTGAAGACCAAGCGGGCTGTCTGGCTCTTGCGAATACCAATGCCGAGGAAGTGTACTTCCAAACGAGGCTTTTGAGCTGCAATGAGCGGACAAACCTCCAGCATGTGAGCTTGCAGGATAGAACTGTTCTCTCCATTGAAATTCAACGTGTAGTCCTCCAAGAATGAGCAACCTGTAGGCAAACCTTGGTTCATTACCCATACCGTACGGTAGAGAGCGGCAGATTTCCAGTCGCCTTCGGCACCGAAACCATAACCATCGGCCATCAAACGTTGTGAAGCCAAGCCGGGAATCTGGTCGAAATGACTGCCGTCTGTTTGTCCCAAGTCATCGAAGTTTGTTGTAAAGCCTTTGGCTCCTTTGGCTTTCAAGATGGCTCGCAGGGCGAGTTCAGCCTTAGCTGAGTTCCACACCTTTTGATAAGCTTCTGTGGTCTTGTCTTCCAATGCGGCATCGTGGTCATATTCATTAAAATAGGTTTTCACTAAAGCTTCTACATCGGCATCTTTTACTTCCGCATGATATTGCATCAGTTCGCTAACCGGACAGTAGTCTACATGATAACCCATGCGCTGTTCTGCTTCGACCTTATCCCCATCTGTTACGGCTACATTGTTCATCTGATCGCCGAAACGGATAATCAACATGTCTTGTGCATCAGCCCATGCGGCACAAACACGCATCCATACGGCAATCTTGTGCTGAGTATCCTCATCTTGCCAATAACCTACAACTACTTTACGGCGGATACGCATACGGGTACAGATGTGTCCGAATTCGCGGTCGCCGTGAGCAGATTGGTTCAAGTTCATAAAGTCCATATCCATGGTATCCCAAGGTATCTCTTTGTTGAACTGAGTGTGGAGGTGGAGCAACGGCTTTTTCAGTTGTTGCAAACCGTGTATCCACATTTTAGCCGGTGAGAACGTGTGCATCCACGTGATTACGCCAATGCACTTTTCGTCATTGTTGGCTGCTTTGAATACGGCTTCCACTTCTTTGGACGAATTGGCCGTTCCTTTATATACTACTTTAACGGGGAGTTTGCCGGAGGCATTCAAACCGTTAACCATTTGAGTGGAGTGACCGTCGACTGCTACTACTGCGTCACCACCGTACAGAAGCTGTGCTCCCGTAACAAACCATACTTCATATTGATCAAATGCGTTCATGATAAAAATTTTAAATTGTTAAAGATTTGTTAGTTAATATACTTTGTTTATTTCTTTTTCTGTCCGTAGTAGGCGTTCGGTCCGTGTTTACGGTTATAATGCTTCTCGATGAGCAGCGGATTCATTGTGGTTTCGGGGTTTACCATAAAGGACACGAAAGCCATTTTGGCACACTGCTCCATCACTTTGGCATTGTAAACAGCATTGGCAGGACTCGTACCCCAACTGAACGGACCGTGATTCTTTACCAATACGCCCGGTGTGTGGTCGGGATTAATCCCTTCAAACCGTTTAACGATAACATTGCCGGTTTCCAACTCGTATTGTCCTTCTACTTCTGCCTTTGTCATGTCGGAGGTGCAGGGGATAGCTTCGTGGAAATAATCGGCGTGTGTTGTCCCGATATTGGGGATGTCTTTGCCGGCCTGAGCCCATGCGGTAGCATAAGTGGAGTGGGTGTGGACTACTCCTTGAATGTTCGGGAAAGCTTTGTAGAGGACAAGATGTGTCGGTGTGTCGGATGAAGGATTCAATTCTCCTTCTACCACTTTACCGCTTTCCAAATCTACCACAACCATATCCGAGGCTTTCATCGTATCATAGTCCACGCCGCTCGGTTTGATGACTACGAGTCCCTTTTCACGGTCTATGCCTGATACATTACCCCATGTGAAGATAACCAAACCTTGTTTCACTAAATCAAGATTGGCTTGATATACCTTTTCTTTGAGTTCTTCTAACATAGTTCATAATTTAAATTTAGGGGCTTTACGGTAAGCGTTCTCATTGAACTTATATAAAGCGGCTCCCCGTTTTGACCCTGTTTTATCAATCTTATCTGTTTTTTCGATATAGTTCAAGTCTGCAACCCGTTTGCGGAAATTCCGTTTATCTAAAGGTTCTCCGTAAATGGCTTCGTACAAGCTTTGTAGTTGGAACAGAGTGAACAGGCTTGGCAAAAGGTTGAAACCGATGGGTTCGGAAGAGGCTTTCTTTTGCAGCATAATTCGGGCTTGTTTTACCATTTGGGGATGGTCGAAAACAAGTGGTGGAATTTCGTTGATTTCCGCCCAATGCGCATTATGTTGCTGTACCAGATTCCGGTCATATTCATTGATGTTGATTAATGCATAATATGCCACGGATATTACTCTCTCCCCCGGGTCACGGTCTACTTCTCCGAACGTTCCGACCTGTTCCATATATACGTTTTCGAGGCCGGTTAGTTCCGCCAAAACTCTTTTGGCTGCATCGTCTACGCTTTCACCGTCTTGTACGAATCCACCCATTAAGGACCAACTTCCCTTTGCCGGTTCGAAATTCCGCTTGAGCAAGAGCAGTTTTAAACTGCCCTTGTCAAAGCCGAATATAATGCAATCTACGGAAACGTAGAATCGAGGGTTTATATTATAATAGGTGGTCATTTCCTTTTTTATATTATCACCAGAAATAAGCATAGAACAATCCGCACAGAACAACAACTCCCAATGTCGCAATGACATCCCATTTGTTCCAGCTCTCTCGGATGCTCTTTTTATAATCGGTTGTAAACGTAATGGCTTCGATTTGTTTTGCCGTCGGTTTCGGTGTGAAGCATGAAACTATGAACATGAATACAATGAGGAACACCAACAACCAAACTTCGAATACCAACCAGTTGGTTTGCCAGAACCAAGTTGTATTTTCCCAGAAAGCTCCGGTCATTACGTCTTTTCCCGTATTGGTCATTACATTGGTAGCCAAACGTACCATACCGATAAGGAATCCTACAATCATACCCCATTCACCGGCTTTCGGAGTAATTTTCTTAGAGAAAATACCGAGGAAGAAGACAGCTACCATTGCCGGAGCAAGCAACGACTGAATACCTTGCAAATAATCGTACAAGCTACCCAAGCTCATCATAACAGGAATCCATGCCATACCGAGGATGACTACAACTACGGTGGCGATACGTCCTACCATGACATAAGTGGCTTCACTCTTGCCTGGACGAAGAGGCTTGTAAAAGTCTTCGGTGAACAATGTGGCACATGAATTGAAGAAAGCGGCTAAAGAGGCAACCAAAGCGCAAATGAAACCGATGGTCACAATTCCTTTTACACCTGCCGGTAATACGTCTTTTACCATCACAGCAAAAGCCGCATCGGTATTTGACATGTCAAATTCACCTTTTGCCGCCAAAGCCGCTGCTACCATACCCGGAATAAGGAACATGAATACCGGTAAGATTTTAAAATAACCGGCAGCGATTGTACCACGACGAGCACGTTTCATTACCACTCTGTTGTCTTCTCCTTTGGTCTGTCCGAGAACACGTTGTACAATGTGCTGGTCTGTACACCAATACCAGAAGCCAATAATTGAAGCCCCGATAAATACGACAAAACCGGGATACTCTTGGTACATGGGGTCGCCTTCTTCCCAATGGAACATGTGGTTGGCACCGTAAGCATGTCCATCTGCACCTACGTTCATGGCGTTGCGCGCATGATCCATCATTTCTGTCCATCCTGTAGCAATGCTACCGTCCCCTAAAGCAGAGAGGCCGAGGAAAAGTACCAAGAATGAACCGATGATAAGGATTGGAGTTTGAATGGTAGAAAGCGTCATGACTCCTTTCATACCACCCAATACGGTAAAGATACCTGTAAGTACGATAAGCCCGATAGCTCCATACCAGAATGGCAATCCGAGCAAGAACTCAAAGAAGATACCACCCGTAAAAGCCGTAACACTCACTTTTGTGAGTACGTAAGCTATGAGTGTAATGATAGAAAGCCATGTACCTGTACGTTGGGTATAGCGGAATTTAAGGAAATCGGGCATGGTGATGATTTTGCCCATCTTATTGTTCAATAACTGGTAGAAAGGAACGAAAAGCCATCCTAAGAATAAAATCATCCAACCTTGCATTTCCCAGTGAGCCATGCCTACGCCACTTTTTGCACCGGTTCCTGCCAAACCTACTAAGTGTTCCGAACCGATGTTTGCGGCAAATATGGCTGCACCGATAACGTACCAAGGTTCTCCCTTTCCGAACAGATAGTCTTGGCTGTCTGCCCCTTTCATTGCTCGTTTGTCTTTCTGCACAGAACGATAAACTGCCCATGCTACTAAAATGACTCCAACTACCAGGATTGCCCAATCGAGCCAAATAAATTCATTTGAATTCCAATTCATGGTTTTGTTTTTATTTGATTATAGTTAATGATATTTACTTTTCTACTGTAAACTTGAAGATACATTCGCTATGATAAGTTTGCCCGGGTTCCAGTATTACCGAAGGCCATTCCGGTTTATTCGGACTATCGGGGTAGTGCTGGGTTTCGAGACAAACGGAAGCACGCTGGTTGTATACGATTCCTTTCTTTCCGCTTAATGTACCATCCAAGAAGTTTCCGCTGTAGACTTGAATGCCGGGTTCATTCGTATAAACTTCCAATGAGATTCCACTTGTAGGCGAAGTAAGCTTAGCTGCCAATTGGTTGATATCTCCTTGGGTGTTCAATACCCAATTATGGTCATAACCGTTGCCGTTTTTCAGTTGGATAAAATCAAATTTGTCTATATCCTGTCCTACGGCTTTCGGAGTAGTAAAATCCATTGGAGTTTCTTTTACCGTAACGATTTCGCCCGTAGTCATATATGTACTGTCTACAGGAGTATAGTTGTCCGCATTGATATATAAAATATGATCGGTAGCTGGTTGGGACGGATCGCCTGATAAGTTGAAATAAGAATGGTTAGTCATATTAATGACAGTCTTCTTATCTGTGGTTGCATCGTATTTAATGTCCAAGGCATTATCACCGCTTAGGGTATAGGTCACCGTTGCAGTTACAGCTCCTGGGAAGTTTTGGTCTCCGTCAGGAGAATACATCGTCATAGTCAGTGTCGTATCGTTCAACTGTTTTCCCTCATACACTTGATATTGCCATCCTTGAGGCCCTCCGTGCAGACAATGGCCAAAATTATTGGTGGGCAATTGAACAGAATCCCCGTCAATCACAATTCTGCCTTTGTTTATTCGGTTGGCATAGCGACCTATTGCGGCTCCGAAATCACTGGGTTTGTTAATGTAATCGGCTATACTGTCGAAACCTAACACGACATCGCGTAAGGAATCATTTTTGTCTGGTACCATAATAGATACGATTCGTCCGCCAAAGTTTGTGACACAAACTTCCATTCCATTGGAATTTTTAAGAGTGTACAAGCTTGTCGGTTTGCCTTTTACATCAGCTACGAAGTTCTGCGGATCAAGTCCTGAAACGGTTAAATTACTTTGAGGTTGTTGGCTACATGAAGCCAAAAGAACTGTGATAAGTCCTACACCTAAGATTGCATTTCTTTCTTTTTTCATGGTGAATGAATTAAAAGATTTAAATTGAATGTAAAGTTACGACTTTATCTCGTATTTCTATTGCAAATATATATGTTTTTAGGCATAAGGTGTATGCCTTACACTTCTTTTTATTCTTTTTCTATGTTATAGTTTATTAAAAAACGTACAGTCATAGAAAACTATGGTGGATAGGACATCGTTTTATTCTGTTGTAGGTTACGTTAATAAAAAGGGAATCACTACATTGTAATGATTCCCTTTTTCTACATAAATAAGATGCTAAGATTTTGTTTTTAGCAGAGTTTTCTGGAACCGTCTCCTATGACTACATCAATAATGACCGGTTCCTTACCGAATTTTTCTTTGAACTTCGATTTGACTACTTTTACAAAGTTGTCATAAAGTTCATCACTTACAAGATTGATGGTGCAACCTCCGAAACCTCCTCCCATAATACGAGAACCGGTTACGCCTTCTTCTTTTGCTATATCATTCAGGAAGTCCAATTCAGGGCAAGAAACTTCGTATTCTTTGCTCAGACCGTAATGGGTTTCGTACATTTTCTGTCCTACGGTTTCATAGTCGCCTTTCTCTAAGGCATCACAGACAGCCAAGACACGTTCTTTTTCGCCAATGACATATTTAGCTCGCATGAAATCCTCTGCCGATACTTCGTTCTTCACTTCATCCAACATAGCATAGTCTGCATCGCGTAAGCTCTTCACTTCAGGATGGTGCCTGTTGATGACTGCGGCTACGTTTTCGCAACTTCTGCGGCGGTCATTGTAGGGAGAACCTACAAGTTCGTGCTTTACACAAGAGTTTACTAATACCAATTTATAGCCCTTCGGATCGAACGGGAAGTATTCGAATTCACCGCTGCGGCAATCTAAACGCATCAGGCTGCCTGCTTTACCGTGAACAGAAGCGAATTGATCCATGATACCGCAATTGCATCCCAAATATTTATGTTCTGTAGCTTGTCCGACTTTAGCCAATGTCATTTTGTCTATTTTGTTTTCGCCGAACATATCGTTGAGTGCAAAAGCATATACGCTTTCCAGTGCTGCAGAAGAAGACATTCCTGCTCCGAGAGGAACATCGCCTGCAAATGCTGTATTAAAGCCTTCTACGGGAATACCCAATGCCATCATTTCCCGACATACGCCGAAAATGTAGCGGGCCCAACTTGCTTTCGGTCCTTTTTCATCGTCTAAAGAAAACTCTACGTAATCTTTCAAATCGATAGAGTAGGCACGTACGTTTCTTGTTCCATTTACTTTTATTTCAGCAATCATGCCTTGTTGAACAGCACCGGGGAATACAAATCCGTCATTATAATCAGTGTGTTCACCGATGAGGTTGATACGACCCGGAGAAGCATATACAGAACCGGTTGTTCCATCAAAGTGTTCAATGAAACGGCTTCTTACATCATCTATTGTCAATTTCATAATCCATTTATTTTATGAGGTTAATAAAAAGAGATTTTTCTTATCCTTTAAGTCCTACTTTAGAACCTTTCCAACAGAACCAAATGACATACAGGTAGTAAATGAACATCATGCAGATAGCCATGCCTACACCTGTATGGTCTACTACGACACCCATCAACAAAGGCAGTGTGGCCGCACCGATTACACCCATGTTAATGATACCACTGGCAGCTTTTGTATGCGGACCCAGTTCCTGTAAACCGAGGTTGAAGATAAGCGGCCACATCACGGAGTGGAACAAGCCGGCTGCCAACATGGCGTATACGGCCGCCATCCCCGGTAGAACGAATGAAATGCCGACGCATGCCGCACCTCCGAGAAGGCAAACCGTCAACAAATGGCGTGGTTGGTATTTGCTTAACACACCGGCACCGATGAAACGTCCAACCATCATACCGCCCCAGTACAACGGCAGGAAGTCTTCGGCTTTGCCGCCCAAATCAGGCTTGCTGTCGAAATAAGCAGACAACATGGACGGGATACCGATTTCCAATCCCATATACATAAAGATGGCGAAAGCACCGAACCATACGTGGGGGTATTTGAACACGCTCGATTTGTATTCTCGTGTGTCACCATTGTCGGCAGCTTGCTCTTCTTCTTTGATTTCCGGAAGTTTCAAGAAGTAAAGAATGATGCAAAGCAGGAAAGTAAAAATGCCCAATCCCAAGAAAGGAACGGTCACATCATTTCCGCTTAATTGATCTTCCGATTTACCTGCAATAATAAAATAGGTAATAAACATCGGAGCCAATGTCGTGGCTACAGAATTTAAGGCTTGGCTTAACGTCATACGGAATGCACCTTTCTCTGGTGCACCTAATACCATTACGTACGGATTCGCTACGAGTTGCAACATGACGATACCCAATGCCACACAACACATACTGGCTAAGAAGATATTATAGATGGTCGTCTGGGCGGCATCCAAATTCGTTGATATACCAAAGTAATTGATTACGAAACCCAATCCGACAACGGCCAAGCCGAGAACCAATGTCATCTTATAACCAATCTTGTTCATCATAAGAGCAAAGGGAATAGACAAGGCATAAGCTCCATAAAAAGCGGAGTTAACAAGTTGTCCCTGTGCTTCTGTCAGGTTGAATACAGTCTTGCAGAATCCAATCATAGAATTGTTCATTGTCGTTACGAAACCGATAAGGAAGCAAACGATAATGACCACCGTGAGAGCGAACGTGTAGTTCGGTTGTGTTTTTTGAGTCATTTGATAATTTGTTTTTTAAGATTTGTTTATCTATTATTGTTTCACTTATTTTTCAATTCCGAATTTATAGATGGTTTTTTGGGTATATGTTTCGCCCGATTTCAGCACGACCGACGGGAAATACGGCCGGTTGGGAGAGTCGGGGAAATGCTGCGCCTCGAAACAAATTGCGCTTCGACGCGAGAATGTTGCGCCTAACTGTCCCTTGTATCCGTCAGCCCAATTATCCGTATATACTTGAACTCCAGGTTCGGTGGTGTAAACTTCCATTGTACGACCGGAAACAGGTTCGTATATTTTAGCTGCAAAACTCAGTTCGCCTACTTCTTTCTTATTGAGTACGAAGCAATGGTCGTAACCGGCTCCATTCCGCGTCTGTTCGTCATCGGCATCTATGCGTTCGCCGATTTCATGCGAGGTTGTGAAATCAAAAGGAGTACCTTTTACAGGTTTGATTTCTCCTGTAGGAATAGAGGTGTTATCAATAGGAATGAAGTAATCGGCATTAATCTGACATTGCAGTTTTTCAATAGTAGGAGTAGGGTTGGCAATACCGGCCAAACTGAAGAAACCGTGATTGGTCATATTGACGATAGTTGTTTTGTCGGTGGTTCCCTTGTATTTGATTACCAATTCATTGTCGTCGGTAAACGAATAAACGACATTCATGTCCAATTTCCCGGGAAAACCTTCTTCGCCGTCTGCGAAGACGTAATGCAGGCGCAATGTCCGTTCGTCCGTTTGCTCTGCGTCCCATACGCGGGCATGGCATCCGGTGGGACCACCGTGGAGACTATTCGGACCATTGTTAATCGTCAATGAATACTCTTTTCCTTCTAACGTAAATTTACCTTTGCAGATACGATTACCGTAACGGCCTATCAGAGTACTGAGGAATGGCTCCGGACTACTGATGACCTCTTGGATGTTGTCATGTCCTTGAATGACATTTGCCATTTTTCCGTCACGGTCAGGAACCATAATGGCAACCAGTGCTCCTCCGTAATTTGTAATGGCAACTTCACAACCCTTATTGTTTCTCAGAATAAACAAATCTGTTTGTTTGCCCTGAACTTCTGCTTGAAAATCTTCTCTTTTAAGACCACTAATATTTTTTAAACTCATCCGACTTATGATTTAAAGTTAAATTATCGTTATGCAAAATAAGAAAAAAACTTTCTTATTGCAAAAGATTTCGGGGAAAAAGATGATGCAGAAATGAGAAGATTTGCAGATTATGCTTGTTCCGGGTGATAAAAGGCTAAAAAGTCGGCCACAATGAACGTGCTACCTCCTACGAAAATCAGATCCTTTTCCGTAGAAGATTGCCGTGCCGCCTGAAAGGCAGACCTTACGTCGGGCCAGGAAGTTCCTCTTAATCCGGCTTCTTTAGCGAGTGTTTGAAGAGTGTGTTCGTCAAGTGCCCGTTTGACGTTTGCTTTCGTGAAATAATAGGTCGCGCATTGGGGAAGCTGTCGTAGAACGGAATGAATGTCTTTGTCATTTACCATACCTATTACAATGTGGAGCTTATCGGCCTGGATACCTCTCAGTTGGTCGGCAATATAACTTATCCCTCCTGTGTTATGTCCTGTGTCGCAGATTATGGTGGGGGACATTCCGACTTGTTGCCAACGGCCTCGTAGGCCGGTGAGTTTGCAAACTTGTCCAAAGCCGATTCGGATATGCTCTTGTGCGATAGTATAACCGGCTTTTCGAAGTTCGTCGATAGCCGTGAGTATGGTTGCCGTATTCTTTTCCTGGCAGAGTCCCCCCAGTTCGCCTATAAAACTTCCGTAATGAAGAGTCTCGTACACACGTGTATTGCTTTCCGAACGGGATGAGATGACTTCATGCTCTTCTTCTGCAAATCTTATTGGAGCATTCATCTCCAATGATTTATCCTTGAAGACCTTTTTTGTATCCTCGGTAGTCTCGCCGATGACCACTGGAACTCTGGGCTTGATGATTCCTGCTTTCTCTCCGGCAATTTTCGTAAGGGTGTTTCCCAGAAATTGCACATGGTCTAAGCTGATATTGGTAATGACGGACAAATCCGGAGTAATGATGTTGGTGCAGTCCAAGCGTCCTCCCATGCCTACTTCGATAACGGCCACATCCACTTCGGCCTTCGCAAAATATTTGAAAGCCAAAGCCGTGGTCAATTCAAAGAAAGAAGGGTGCAGAGGCTCGAAGAAAGAGCGTTCGTCTTCGACAAAAGAAACCACTTCGCATTCCGGTATCATTTTTCCGTTTACCCGTATGCGCTCCCTGAAATCGGTCAGGTGAGGTGACGTATAAAGGCCCACTTTGTAACCTGCGGTTTGAAGTATGGCAGCCAATGTATGGCTGCACGAGCCCTTGCCGTTAGTGCCCCCCACGTGGATGGTTCTGAATTTGCGGTGAGGATGACCAAAATGTTCATCCAACAGCAAAGTGTTGCTTAGTCCTTCTTTGTAAGCTGTTCCTCCTACATTTTGGAACATGGGCACACTGTCGAACAAGTATGTTGTGGCTTCTTTATACGTCATCTCCTTATTTATAGCTTTTATTCAAAATAGCTTTTGAACTTTCTGAATATCTTTTCCTTAATGGAAGGATTCGGAGCGAAGTTGTCACTCTTCTTCATCTCTTCCAACGTCTTCTTTTCGTCTTTGCTCAAAGCTTCCGGAATATACACACTGATATTTACGATAAGGTCTCCTGTGCCGTATCCGTAACCTTGTACGGCAGGCAGCCCCTTGCCTCTCAAGCGTACCACCTTGCCCGGTTGTGTGCCCGGTTCTATTTTGATTTTTACTTTTCCGTCGATGGTCGGGATTTCCGCATCGCCGCCCAATGCCGCAGTGGGGACATCCAAAAGTAAATTGTATATCAGATTATTGTCTTCCCGTAAGAGTTCCTTGTGCGGTTCTTCTTCGATATAAACTTGAATGTCTCCCGGGACTCCGTTACGTCGGGCAGCATGGCCTTTTCCCGTGACGGTGACGACCATGCCGTCTCCTACGCCGGCGGGAATTTTCACTTCAATGACTTCTTCGCCGTTGACGACACCTTCCCCTCCGCATTCTTTGCACTTGTTCTTTATGATGGTTCCTTCTCCGCCACACGTGGGGCAAACGGCTTGTGTTTGCATCATGCCGAAAATACTCTGTTGGGTTTTTACGACGAAGCCGTTACCGTGGCATGTCGGGCATGTCTCGGTAGCACCGCTGCCTTCAGCTCCGCTCCCGTGGCAATGCGGGCAGGCCACTTTCTTTTTGACCTTGAATTTCTTGGTTACTCCTGTGGCTATTTCCTGAAGCGTCATTCTCACTTTAAGGCGAAGGTCCCCTCCCCTGTATTGGGGTTTCCGGGCTCTGCCGCCTCCACCGAAGCCACCAAATCCGCCATGGCCTCCGAAAATGTCGCCAAACATAGAGAAAATATCATCCATGTTCATTCCGCCGCCTCCGAATCCGCCTGCACCATTTACGCCTTCCGGTCCGAACTGGTCGTAGCGGGCACGTTTTTGCGGGTCGCGGAGCACGTCGTATGCTTCTGCTGCTTCCTTGAATTTGGCTTCGGCTTCCTTGTCATCCGGATTGCGGTCGGGATGATATTTGATAGCCATTTTCTTATAAGCCTTTTTTATCTCGTCGTCCGAGACGTTTTTTGAAACGCCTAACACTTCATAATAGTCACGTTTCGCCATATTTCATTGCGGTTTAAAGTCCTACGGCCACTTGAGAGTGGCGAATCACCTTTTCATTTAAAGTATAGCCTGTTTTGACGCAGTCGATAATTTTACCTTTCATTTCGTCCGAAGGAGCTGGCACTTGGGCAATAGCCTCATGCAAATCCGTGTTGAAATCGGCATTTTCGGTCTCTATTTTCTTGACCCCCTGTTCGCCCAAGATTTTCACGAATTTCTGGAATATCAAGTCCACGCCTTCTTTTACGGCAGCCACGTCTTCCATCTTGTCCATATTCTTCAATGCACGTTCCATGTCGTCCAATATGGGAAGTATGGCTGTGATTGTTTTTTCCGCCCCGTTCAAAATCAATTCAGCCTTTTCTTTGATGGTACGTTTGCGGTAATTGTCAAATTCGGCAACCTGACGCAGGTATTTGTCTTGCAGTTCTGCCACTTTGGTTTCTGCAGCAGCCAATTTGTCTTCCACGGACATTTCCTTTGCCGGTTGTTTTTCAGCTTTGTCGCTTTCGTCTGGTTGTGAGGTCGCTACATTATCCAAGGTTTCTTCTTGTTGGGCTTTCAACTCTTCTTCGTTCATATCTTTATTTTTTTCCATGATGCAATATTTTAAAAGGGTATTTAGTCGCTAAATACCCTACAAATAGTTTGCCATTCGGCTTTTGTTTTCCAAAAATATTTTTAATCCCCGTACATTCTTGTTTTAAGTTCCTTGATGTGGTCGCTGGCAATGTACTCGTCGTATTCCATCATCTTGTCGATAATGCCGTTGGGGGTGAGTTCGATGATACGGTTGGCTACGGTTTCGATGAACTCGTGGTCATGGCTGGAGAACAAGATGTTGCCTTTGAACAGCTTCAGGTTGTTGTTGAAAGCCTGGATGCTTTCCAAATCCAGATGATTTGTCGGGGTGTCCAAAACGAGACAGTTGGCGTTTTTCAACTGCATGCGGGCTATCATACAACGCATCTTCTCTCCTCCCGAAAGCACGTTGACTTTCTTCATTACCTCTTCTCCCGAGAACAGCATTCTTCCGAGGAAGCTCTTGAAGTAAACTTCGTTGCCTTCACCGAACTGGCTCAACCAATCCACAAGGTTCAAATCGCTTTCGAAGAAGCGGGTGTTGTCGAGAGGCAAATATGCCGTAGTAATGGTCACTCCCCATTTGTAGTCGCCTCCTTGTGCTTTACGGTTACCGTTGATGATTTCAAAAAAAGCCGTCATGGCACGCGGGTCGCGGCTCAGGAAAACGATTTTATCTCCTTTTTCTACGGTAAAGTTCACGTCGTTGAAAAGCACGGTCCCGTCGTCCGTTGTGGCACGTAATCCTTTCACCTCGAGGATTTGGTTGCCCGGCTCGCGCTCCATCTGGAAAATGATGCCCGGGTATTTGCGGGTAGAGGGGCGTATTTCCTCTACATTTAATTTTTCCAACATCTTTTTTCGGCTGGTGGTCTGCTTGCTTTTGGCCACGTTGGCAGAGAAGCGCCGGATGAATTCTTCCAATTCCCGCTTCTTTTCTTCGGCCTTGGCCTTTTGGTTTTGAGCTTGTCTCAGGGCCAACTGACTGGATTCATACCAGAAACTGTAATTACCGGCGAACATCGTCACTTTGCCGAAATCAATATCCACCGTATGGGTACAGACAGCATCCAGGAAGTGACGGTCGTGGCTTACTACCAATACCGTGTGCTCGAAATCGGAAAGGTATGATTCGAGCCATTGCACCGTGTCGAGGTCGAGGTCGTTGGTCGGCTCGTCCAACAGCAGGTTGTCCGGTTCACCGAAGAGGGCTTTTGCCAACATGATACGTACCTTTTCCTTACCGCTCAGCTCGCCCATCAGTGCGTAATGCTTGTCCTCTTTGATACCCAGGCCGCTCAACAAGGCTGCGGCGTCGCTTTCGGCATTGTATCCGCCCATTTCCGCGAACTTTTCTTCCAGTTCGGCCACTTTGATACCGTCTTCGTCCGAAAAGTCGGCTTTGGCATAAAGCGCATCGCGTTGCTGCATGATGTCCCACAATACGGTGTGTCCCATCAGCACGGTATTCAGCACGGTACAGTCGTCATATTGGAAGTGGTCCTGGCTCAGTACGGAGAGCCTTTCGCCCGGTCCCAGTTCCACACTGCCTTTGGTCGGTTCCAATTCGCCCGATATGGCTTTCAGCAACGTGGACTTCCCGGCTCCGTTGGCCCCGATGACACCGTAAATATTTCCATTGGTGAACTTCATGTTTACATCCTTGTACAGGACTCTTTTCCCGAACTGGATGGCAAGATTCGATACGCTAATCATACTTTAAATTATACCTTGAATTGAATATTTCGCGCAAAGGTACGAAAAATATTTCATTCGTTCATGGTTTCTCCGGTAAACTGCAAGGGGAGTAGGGCTTTGACCGAATCGACCACGTAGGTACCCTCTTCGCCGAACAGCAGGATGCGTACGGGATGTCCGTACCGTTCTTCCACTCCGAGAATGACTTGCCGGCAAGCTCCGCAAGGAGGGATGGGAGCTTTCAGGAAAGCCCCGTGGGCGTATGCGGCAATGGCCAGTTCTTCCACGCTTTTCTCCGGGTAGCGTGCGTTGGCGTAGAACAGTGCCGTGCGTTCCGCGCACAGGCTTGACGGGAAGGCGGCGTTTTCCTGGTTGCTTCCCGTTACAATCCTTCCGTCGGACAGCCGGGCGGCTGCGCCCACGCAGAATTTAGAGAAAGGTGCATAGCTCGTCTGTGTGGCCTCCTTGGCCTTGTCTATCAATTCGCGGTCTGCTTCCGATAATTCTTCATAGTCGTATATTCTGACTTTGCTGATAATTTCCTTCTCTTTCATAGGACTGTTTCCTTTTGGTTAATAATGCACAAATATATGTTTTTTTATTCACAACGAAGAAAAAAGAGGTAACTTTGTGTGTGAGAAATCCTTCATGATATTTGAGATATGCGATTGAAAACCGTTTTTCTATCCGTGTTGTTCGGCGTGACGAGCTTTTTGCTGCAGGCACAGGGTGTCAGCCAGCAATACCTTAATTATATAGGACGATACAAGGGAATGGCTATAGACCAGATGTTACGTTATAAGATTCCGGCCAGCATCACATTGGCACAAGGATTATTGGAAAGCGGAGCCGGGACAAGTACATTGGCGCGGAAAGCCAACAATCATTTCGGTATCAAATGCGGACGGGCCTGGAAGGGCCCCTACGTCTTACAGGACGATGACGAACGTAATGAAAAGTTCCGTAAATACAGGAGCGTGGAAGAGTCGTACGAAGACCATTCACGTTTTCTGCAACAAGCACGTTATTCTTCGTTGTTCGACCTTTCTCCGAAAGATTATAAAGGTTGGGCGCGTGGTTTGAAACGTTGTGGCTATGCCACGAATCCGCGTTACGCTTCCTTGCTGATAGATTTGATAGAACGGTACGATTTAGACCAATACGACAAATACAAATCGTCGAAGTTGCATTTTGATTATAGCAGCATAGACCGTCAACTGAACAGTGAGTCGTTGCCGTCCCATCTGGTGTACCGCAATAATGAGAATTATTATATTATTGCACGCGCCGGGGATACGTTTGATTTGTTGGCGGAAGAAACCGGCGTGTCGGCACGCGACATCCGGAAGTTCAATGAATTGCCGAAAGGGTATCGAATCCAGGCCGGAGATGTATTATATCTGGAACGGAAGCGGAAAAAGGCCGCCAAGAAATACAAGGATGTGCCTCACGTGGTGAAGGCCGGTGAGTCGATGTATAATATAGCGCAACGCTACGGGATACGTTTGGAGAGTCTGTATGATATGAATAATTTGCCGGCAGATTATGCCATTCAAGTAAATGACCGTTTGCGTGTACGTTAAAAAAGGAGGTCAGAATGAAACAGAAAGGTCTTTGTCGGGCTTTATTGCTCATTTTGTTTGCGACCTGCGCGGTTGTAGGACGGGCGCAGGAGGTCTTGCGCTCGGATTCGGTGACGGGTGTGGATGCCGGAAAGGAGAGCCTGAAGATACAGCCGTCGGCATCGGAAGTGACGCCGGAGAAGGTCGGTGCGCGGTTGGCTTTGACGGACACGTTGGTAGCCGATACGGCACAATGGGCTTTTCGCCCCTCTCTTCCTCCATTGTACCGGGACGGTACCGTGGCTTATTTCCCGGCAAGTTATTATGGTGGATATTGGGGCTTATGGGAACTGCATGAAGGTTTCAATGCCAGTCTGGACATGAGCGTGTCGGCCTCGTTCGGCAAGAACCGTTTTCCCGGGGTGGGATTCGGGACCGGAATCTCTGCCATGTACGTGCGTAGCCTCACCGACCGGTTGGTGCTGTCTGTGGGAGGCTTTTACGACCGCTTGTCTTGGAACGGCTTGAATGAGAACCGTTTCGGAATCAATCTGCTGGCCGGTTATCAGTTGACCGACAGGGTGAGTTTGTACGCATACGGCAGCAAAGCTTTTTTCCCGATGCAAGGCCGTCAGCCGTGGATTCCTCCGATGCCGTGGATGAACAATTTCAGCAGTCGGTTTGGGGGAATGGTGCATTTCAAGGTTTCCGATGCCGTGTCTGTTTCGCTCAGTGTGGAAGAGACCAGTTGGAAACGTTGACGGACGAAAGACGGTAGGAAGCCATGGGGCTTGGCGGTCGTACCTGTGGCCGACTCCAGAAAAACATACACATCCGTGCGGTTTCCGTCAAGGGGAGCGCACGGATGTTTTGTTTGGACAAAATGTTGTTTGAATCCCGTTTTGAAGTATTAAAAAGAAAGCAAAAAGAATGTTTCTGTTACGCCTGCCTTTCACGAAAAGTTTTTGTTAAGGGGGCTTGACGATATTTTCGGATACATTTTTTAAGTTTCGGGGCTTGTTTTTCACGTATCTAAAGCAAAATTAGGAAACACTTTCAGCCGAACGATTTTTCGTTCGGCTGAAAAAACATTTTTTTTCTCCGCATGTCGTGGGAGAGGTGTCTGCACGTCGTCGGAAAAGTCTATGCAGACGGCGGCACGGCGGTCGGCAAAAGCCCCGTTTTTACGCTATTTGGGGCGGAAAGGGACGCAGGTCCGGAATGCCTTCTTGCGAGGCGGAACGCCCCGGACGCTTACGCGTTCCGTGTCGTCCTGCGCCGGGCGTGGACTTTTATACGGCATTATGAAAGCAGGAATGCGGGGCGGGTTGGCATTCTGTACTTTTCCCGATGCGCGAGAATCGCGTATTTGCGACGGCGGCGGGGGAAGGGCACGAATAAGCGAGCCACGAGGAGGTGGGATTGTCATATTGACACTTGGAATATCGACAGGTACCATTCGGGACTTAGCATGTCAAGTGTGGGAGTGTTGATGGCTTTAGGCGGTTTGGTCTAAATAATATAAAGGTATAGGGATATTTATAAGGTTTTACAGTCGGAAAGTGATTTTTTTATCGTACTTTTGTATGATAAATCTGTGAAAGAAAGAATGCGAAGAAAGATAAGACGGAATTGGATTGTCCCTGAAGGAGCCGAACTGACGGATTTGGACCGTAAGATTTTGGCTTTTCAGGAAGAAGGCTTTTTGGTGCCTTCGCGTAAATTGATTAAGACTCCTGAACAAATAGAGGGGATTCGCAGGAGCGGTGTGGTAAATACCGGGGTATTGGACCTTGTGGCCCAAGAGATACATGCCGGAATGACTACACTTGAGATAGACGAGATGGTATATGATTATACGGTAAGTCACGGGGCCATTCCTGCTCCTCTGAATTATGAAGGTTTTCCGAAAAGTGTATGTACTTCCATTAACGAGGTGGTCTGTCACGGCATTCCTAATGAATTCGACGTATTGGAGGAAGGAGATATTATCAATGTGGACGTTTCCACCATATTGGACGGATATTACAGCGATGCTTCGCGTATGTTTGTCATCGGGCAGACCACACCCGAGAAGCAGAAATTGGTAGACGTCGCGCGAGAGTGCCTGGAGATTGGCATGAAAGCTGCCCGTCCGTTCGGCTTTGTGGGGGATATAGGAAATGCCATCGAAAAGCATGCCAGGAAGAACGGTTTCAGCATCGTGCGCGATTTGTGTGGCCATGGGGTGGGACTGGAGTTCCATGAAGAGCCGGATGTGGAGCATTTCGGCCGGAAGGGAACGGGGATGCTCTTGGTGCCCGGCATGGTGTTTACGATAGAACCTATGGTGAACATGGGTGATTGGAGGGTGTTTGTGGATGAGGAAGACGGATGGACTGTCGTGACGGAAGACGAACTGCCCAGTGCGCAATGGGAACATACTTTCCTGATGACGGAAAACGGTTTGGAGATTCTTACTTATTGAGACACCATAATTTATAGGACGTGAGGAAATGGAGAAGAAAGATATCATTATATTAGGTATAGAGTCGAGTTGCGATGATACGTCGGCAGCTGTTATCAAAGATGGTTATCTGCTGTCGAACGTGGTATCGAGCCAAGCCGTGCATGAGGCGTATGGCGGGGTGGTGCCGGAACTGGCTTCCCGTGCTCATCAGCAAAATGTAGTCCCTGTGGTGGACCAAGCGCTGAAACGCGCCGGAGTGACCAAGGAGGAGCTTTCGGCTGTGGCTTTCACGCGAGGCCCCGGATTGATGGGCTCTTTGTTGGTGGGGGTGTCTTTTGCCAAAGGATTTGCACGCGCACTCGGTATTCCCATGATAGAGGTCAATCATTTGCAAGGACATGTATTGGCGCATTTTATTAAAGAAGATGAGGGCGACCATGACCAACCGGAATTTCCGTTCTTGTGCTTGTTGGTAAGTGGCGGCAATTCCCAAATCATTCTGGTGAAAGCCTATAATGACATGGAAGTGTTGGGGCAGACGATAGACGACGCGGCAGGGGGAGGCCGCCAACAAAGTTTACTATCGTAG
>OGPX01000765.1_pt1 | contig 24376 bp, 18 predicted proteins | sample 1553101 | NCBI WGS metagenome assembly OGPX01 (sample SAMEA2579964, study PRJEB22360) | human gut metagenome | biome: human gut; feature: human-associated habitat; material: faeces | place: Denmark | collected 2008/2010
CCGTCATGGGAGTGTACGCGCCGGGGTGTCCCGCTCCCCCGCCATTACATTGGAAGCGGAGTCTCCCACCAAAATAACGTCCATGCCGGCGCCATCTACAATCTGCGCCATGGTATAGTCATAGGAAGTCAACATTGATATTTTTTCGCCTCTTTGTTTCATCTCAACAAGGCGATGCGTAGTTACTTTACGAGTGTCGTCTGATATATATCCAGCCATAATGTTTAGTGTGTTAATGATTTTAAATTGCGCGCAAAGTTAGTGCTTTTTCCCATTACTTGTGCACTTGAAGCATTTTATCGCAAGTGAAGCCCCTAAAATCATCCAATACACAATGGCATAAGGGAGCAATGGACTCACGAGGATTTGTCGTGGCCAACCCTATGACAGTAGCTTCGGATGCCATTCCCGCTTTCAGTCCGTTAAAGGAATCTTCGAACACATAAGTGGTGTCAGGTGTTGTTCCGAACACTTCCATTCCAAGCAGGAAACAATCGGGATCCGGCTTGGACCGGGTAAACATTTCCGCCGTAAGGATACGGTCGAACATCGTTCTCACTTCGGGACGGGCGCGATAGACAGCAGCCATTTTCTGGTCATTGGAACTGGTGACAACCGCCATTTGCACATGGTTACGGCGCAAATCGGCAATAAAATCAAGCACACCGGGAATATAATCATAATCCATTTCTTGTTCAAAGCGTATAAGGGCAGCGGTGATTTCCTCCTGTTCTTTCGCTTTTCCGCCAAAAAAAGTATCGTAGATGTAGGTCAGCGTCTGACCTTTCACGCGGTTTTCCAAATCGTCCATACCCAGATAATCGACACCAGCTTTATGCCAAAAGAAAGAATACTGTGCTTCAGTATCCATGATCACTCCGTCAAAATCAAAAAGGACGGCTGTTGTTTTTATTGTATCCATGATTAAAACAAATATAATATTCAGCCGCAAAGGTCTGAATAATCATCGAACTGAGCAAATATTTCCTATCTTTGCAGATGCTTAATTGACAAATATCAAATGAATGATCCGCATATTTTAGGAACCGAACGAATCGGCAAGCTTCTTGTACAGTATTCTATTCCTGCCATTATCGGAATGACAATCACTTCACTGTACAATATCATCGACAGTATATTTATCGGTCATGGCGTAGGCGCCATGGGTATTGCCGGACTTGCCATTACTTTCCCGTTGATGAACCTGGTGGTTGCTTTCTGTACACTGGTTTCGGCAGGCGGTTCTGCCATTTCGTCCATACGGCTGGGGCAGAAAGATATGGACGGGGCAGCGGAAGTGTTGAACAACACCCTGATGCTCTGCCTGGTCAACTCATTCCTGTTTGGCAGTATCTCTTTCTTCTTCCTGGATGAGATCCTGCGTTTCTTCGGGGCCAGCAACGACACCTTGCCCTATGCGAGGGACTTTATGCAAGTGATCTTGCTGGGTACTCCCATTACCTATACGATGATCGGGCTGAACAATGTGATGCGCGCCACCGGTTATCCCAAGAAAGCCATGCTGACCTCAATGGTTACGGTGGTCTGCAACATCATACTGGCCCCTGTCTTTATCTTCCACTTTGACTGGGGCATCCGCGGTGCGGCAACGGCAACTGTCATCTCACAGTTCATCGGTATGGTGTGGGTAGTGAGCCATTTCCTGCAAAAGACAAGTATCGTACGGTTGCAGCCGGGGTTCTGGAAAATGAAAAAACGCATTATCAGCAGCATATTTTCCATAGGGATGTCACCGTTCCTAATGAATGTAACGGCGTGCGTCATTGTAATCATCGTCAACAACAGCCTGCAACATTACGGCGGCGACATGGCTATCGGAGCATATGGCATAATGAACCGGCTACTGGTGCTGTATGTAATGATTGTATTAGGGCTGACTATGGGTATGCAGCCCATTGTCGGCTATAACTTCGGAGCACAGAAACACGACCGGGTAAAGGCAACCTTGCGCCTGAGCATCATTGCAGGCGTATGCATCACCAGCACCGGCTTTATCATCTGCGAACTGTTTCCGCATGCCGTATCGGCAATCTTTACGAGTGATGAGCAGTTGATTGACATGGCTTCAAGAGGAGTGCGCATCGGCATAGCCATGTTCCCGCTGGTGGGTGCGCAAATCGTTATCGGCAACTTCTTCCAAAGTATCGGCAAAGCGAAGATCAGCATATTCCTGTCCCTCACCCGGCAACTGCTATACTTATTGCCGGGATTGATTATCCTCCCCCGCTACATGGGACTGGATGGCATCTGGACCTGTATGCCCGTATCAGACTTCTTTGCTTTCGTTACGGCTGTCATCGCGCTGTGGATATACATAAGCCGCACTCGCCACTATACTACCGTCAAACAGGTGCACCGTACGATGTGCAAATGATGCATCATGCCGGGAGTGCGTCACCATGACAATGGTAGTGCCCTCTTTGTTCAATTCGGTCAGCAGAGCCATCACCTCCGCACCGTTTTTGGAATCCAGGTTACCGGTAGGCTCATCGGCAAGAATCAACTTCGGGTTCGTTACCACAGCGCGGGCAATGGCCACACGCTGCTGCTGTCCGCCGGAAAGTTGTTGCGGGAAGTGCTTGGCCCGGTGACCGATATTCATCCGTTTCAGAATATCATCCACCATGCGTTTGCGTTCTCCGGCTTTTACGCCCAGATATGTGAGGGGAAGTTCTACATTCTCGTAGACGTTCAGTTCGTCTATCAGGTTAAAACTCTGGAACACAAATCCCAGTTGGCCCTTGCGTACGCGGGTACGCTCCTTTTCTTTCAAATCCGCCACTTCCTGCCCAAGCAGCTTATAACTGCCCTCCGTAGGATTATCCAACAAACCGAGTATATTCAGCAAAGTGGACTTGCCACAGCCGGACGGCCCCATAATGGCTACAAACTCTCCCTCTTTGACTTCGAGGTTTACGTGATTCAGTGCTACCGTCTCTACTTCCGAAGTACAGAATACTTTACTGATGTTATTAATTTCAATCATAATATCCATTTTTATTTATATTATCTTTTTATTCACTCTTAATACTGTTCACCGGATTTTCGTTGGCTATCCGCCAGGATTTCCAAAGAACACAACCTACTATTATCACCAGATTGACGATTATCACCAGCAGGTATACAATCCAACCGAGAGGAATCTGCTCGGCAAACTGTTCCATCCAGACGCCGTTGATGTACCATGACGCGAGGCTTCCGAGAATAACCGCCGGCAATGCCACAACAAGTATGTCCTTAGAAAGCAGTTCCAATATAGAAGATGCTTCCGCGCCGTTCACTTTGCGAATGGCAATCTCCTTACTGCGACGGCGCACTTCATCGGCGGTATATCCTATCAAACCCATCAGCATGACGAAGAACATTGTTATGGCCGCCATCAATGTGGCATTGCGGAACACGCGAACGGAATTATAAGAGTCGGTAATCTTCTTTTCATAGCCGATGAAGTCGATAGTCTGATTATGGAAAGCATCAGCTACATCTTTGTTCAGTTGTTGCAGATTCCGGACAAAAGGTTCTTTCAGACGGACATGTATCGTTCCCACGAAATATTTATTGTAGCGTGCAACGAAAGGCATCTTGTCGGCAGTAAAGTCCTCTATCTGAAAATCTTTCAGCACTCCCACCACCTTCATCTGTGCAGTGCCGTCAACATCAACTGTGCGTCCCACAGCATCATTCCCCCAATGCATCATATCTGCGAATGTTTCGTTCACTATAACTTCATCTTCCGTACGGGCCATGCGGCCGGTCTTGAACGTCATGCCCATCATCGCCGGATAATCCTCACGCATATAGTAACAAGCACGTGTGGAGAAGAGCGCATTGCCCGATTCATCGCGAATCATAGATCCGCTGTATCCACTGATAGGCGTATTATTGGCACTGGTAACAGCCTCTACATAAGGAAGCCCCTTAAAAAATTGGAAAGCGGCGTCACACTCTTTTTCCTTATTCCAATAAGCATTGGCAAGCGCCAGCCGTTGCGGGTTATACCCCATATCCTTGTTCAGTACATATTGATATTGCGCCATCACCACACACATAAGTCCGCTGATGAATGCCACACCCGCAAACTGGATGAAAAGCAGCGGACGTTTCCACCCCTTCTTACCCTCGGTGTAACGGCGGAATACCTGAGATACGGGAATACGGGCAAACAATCGCCCCGGCAACACCCCGCCCACTATAAACAATACGCCGATTACCGTCAACGGAACCCAAATGCGCTCCGGAGCAAGCAGTAAGGAGAGCTTTGCCGCAGCAGTATCCTCAAAGAACTCCCGAAAATTCAGCAGCACCAAAGCCATTAAGAGCAAGGCTGCCACAATGATGATGCCCGTCTCCAAAAGGAACATACCGAATATCTTACCGCCGCTTGCACCATTGCACTTATGCACGCCTACCGCTTTGGCACGATAGGTGAGCGAAGAAATGGAAATCAACACATAATTCAACGCCGCTATAAAAAGAATGGCAAAGCCGAGAACGCTCATAATATTACGCATCCGTTTCACACTCTCGTAGTTCCGGTATGTGTCACGGATAGGCTTTACAAACGCCGTATATCCATATTTCGTTTTACCCTCTTCCGGACGGTACTTCTCTATCATGGCGTCTATACGTGCATTCACCACCGACTTGTCCGCACCGGGACGGAAACGGATATATTCAGGATAACTGTCCCCGCCCTGCCATGAATAGTTACCGCCGGAACCTTCGTTCCATAAGGTAGGCATGGAGATAACGGCTTCAGGATTGACAGTAGCGTTTGCGGGCAATGCCTTATACGTGCCCTTCACCATAAAATCCTTCTCGTGATTATAATTGATAGTCTTCCCCACCGGATCCTCTCCGCCGAATATCTTCTTAGCAAAGCGGTCGCTCAGGAAAATCACATCAGGCTGCTGAAGGTCCTTCACCGGATTGCCACTCAGCACCTCGATACCCATTGTCTGAAAAAAGAGCGAGTCTGCCACAATCTTTTTTTCATCAAAACGAATGTTGCCATTGTACAAAGGAGAATTTTTCCAGTAGCAAGTGCTGGTGGCAGCTTCCACCTGTTCCGGAAAATTCTCCAATATGGCGCCTGCCACAGGACCACAGTTCTGTTCTTGTGGCGGATACTTTTCGCCTTTGACGATAAATACAGACCAGATTTGGTAAAGGTTGTCATAGTCTTTGTAGCAGGTATCAAAGCTCTGCTCGTATGCAACGCGGGAGAAAAGCAGGATACTCATCGTCAGGCTTAACCCCAAGGAGATAATTTTGATGATGTTCGAGCCGCGTCCCCGGAGCAAAGTTTGAATGACATAATAGATTTGTTTCATACTATATTTATATTGTTATGTTTTTATTTATATGTTATTTTTCCTGCCTAAGATAATGCAGAAAGCGTGCCAAAACAGTTATAGCACTGGTTGTCAGCAAGTAGTGAACAGACCGTATAAGTATCAGTGTCTAATAATTAGACACAGCCTGTCCAATAATTAGACACAGCAGCCCATCCAGTATGTTCTTATATTCTTCCGTCTGAAAAGAATCCATGTCCTTTTGTATAGTGTTACAGTGAAACAAAATCTCTTTTACAGGACAGAAAAACGGAAAATAGGACAACTTTTCTATTGAATGAAAACTCTACCTTTGCCCTCAGTTTTCATAGGCATACACTTATATACCAAGCTGATTAATATGATAAAGCCATATAAATCCTTACTCCTATCATTCCTCTGCCTGTTCATGGGTGGCTGCGACATGATAGACTATCACCCGTATGATGTGCGCATCAGCGGTGAGACCGACGTAAATGCCCATAACATTGCAGAGATAGAACAGAAATGCAAAGGCAAGACAACGATTAAATTCGTGACTATGGGCGACTCGCAACGCTGGTATGACGAGACGCTGGATTTCGTAGGAGAGATAAATAAGCGCGACGACATCGACTTCGTTATTCATGGCGGTGACATGAGCGACTTCGGTGTTACTGACGAGTTCCTTTGGCAACGCGACATTATGAACAAGCTCCACGTGCCCTATGTTACCTTGATTGGCAACCACGACTGCCTTGGCACAGGAGAAGAAACATATCGCGCCGTATTCGGCGACCCCAACTTTTCGTTCATTGCCGGACGGATAAAATTCGTATGCCTGAATACCAACGCTATGGAGTTCGACTACTCCCGCCCCATTCCCGACTTCACCTTTCTTGAAAACGAAATTACCGACCGTAAAGACGAGTTCGACAAAACCGTAGTGTCCATGCATGTCCGCCCTTATGCCGACCAGTTCAATAACAACGTGGCACGTGTCTTTCACCGTTACGTAACCGAGTTCCCCGACATACAATTCTGTACCGCCGCCCACGAACACCATGTATTCGAGGAAAACCTCTTCGAGGACGGCATCATGTACTACATGAGCGACTGTATGAAGAACCGCAATTACTATATATTCACCATAACACCCGACGGATATGAACGCGAAGTGGTCTATTTCTAATCAACCCGTATTCGCCGCCGTTATCTGCCTGCTGCTATTGTGGTGCGGCGCGCTTTCTGCGCAAGAAAGAGATACAGTGATTATCGTGAAACACGATACTGTCTACCTGCAACGCAAGCCTGATACCATTGTGACCGGCCGTACACGTCACAGCCGTTACGACCGGCGTGTGCACCGCTATCGCAAACATTGGGAAGCCTTGATTCCCACACACACCAAAATACAGTTTGCCGGCAACATGGGTTTGCTGTCACTGGGTACAGGCTGGGATTACGGAAAACGTAACCAGTGGGAAACGGATATATTTCTGGGTGTCCTGCCCAAATATCAGTCCGATTGCACCAAACTGACATTTACCTTGAAGCAGAACTATATCCCCTGGAGCCTGCAAATCAAGGAAAGCCGGTTCTCGGCAGAACCTCTCACCTGCGGTATGTACTTCAACACCGTATTCGGTGACGAATTCTGGGTGAACGAGCCAGACCGCTATCCGAAAGGCTATTACGGCTTCTCGTCCAAAGTACGCATCCATGCTTTTCTGGGACAACGTATCACGTACGACATCGATCCCCGCCGCAGGTTTACGGCAAAGTCCATTACGTTCTTCTATGAACTGAGCACCTGCGACTTATACATAGTAAGCGCCTTCACCAACAAATACCTGAAACCAAGGGATTACCTAAGCCTGTCTTTCGGATTGAAGTTGCAATTGCTGTAAGTCCGCTGCCCGTATCTTAACTGTGATACGGTATGTATTATTCCGGTACTTCTCAATTTATTATTTCATCTTTCTCTCCTTCTTGAAAACATTCTCGGGAAAATGAAATATATTTGTCCTCACAAATATAAAAAGACACTGTTCTGCCATGAAGAAATCCGGAAACATTCTTATCGTTGACGACAATCGGGGCGTACTCACCGCCTTGCAACTGCTGTTGAAACCTTATTTTGATAAAATAACCACCCTTTCTTCACCAGTTACCCTTCCCGGCACCTTGCGCGAAGATACGTGGAAGGTAGTGCTTCTCGATATGAATTTCACGTCCGGCATCAATACCGGGAACGAGGGACTTTACTGGCTGCACGAAATAAAGAAGCAATATCCGTCACTGCCTGTGGTACTGTTCACCGCCTATGCCGACATAGACCTTGCCGTACGCGGAATAAAAGAAGGTGCAACGGACTTTGTCGTCAAGCCCTGGGACAACGGAAAGCTGGTAGAAACCCTGCTCAATGCCGCACAAGACACCCCTACATCCGGAAAGAAGAAAGCAACGGCTGCAACTGCCGTTTCTTCCATGTACTGGGGAGAAAGTTCCGCCATGCAACAACTTCGCATGCTGGTGGAGAAAGTAGCCGTTACCGACGCCAATATACTTATTACCGGTGAGAACGGTACAGGCAAGGAGATGCTTGCCCGCGAAATACACGCCCTCTCCACACGCCACCATAAAGAAATGATAAGCGTGGATATGGGCGCCATTACCGAAAGCCTTTTTGAAAGCGAACTTTTCGGACACATGAAAGGCTCCTTCACCGATGCCCATGCCGACCGTCCCGGTAAGTTTGAGTCTGCCGACCACAGCACTCTCTTCCTTGACGAAATAGGCAATCTCCCCTATCATCTGCAAGCCAAACTGCTGACTGCACTTCAGCGCCGCAGCATTGTACGCGTGGGAAGCAATACGCCTGTCCCGATAGATATCCGCCTTGTTTGTGCCACCAACCGCCACCTATCTGAAATGGCGGATAAAGGAGAGTTTCGCGAGGACCTGCTCTACCGCATCAATACCATTCATCTTGAAATTCCTGCACTGCGAGAACGGCCGGAAGATATTATTCCACTGGCAGAACGCTTCATCGCACGCTTCTGCAAGCAATATGGAAAGCCTGCTTTGCGTCTGGACAATTCAGCACGTGAGAAGCTGACGCTGCATCCCTGGTTCGGTAATATCCGCGAGCTGGAGCATGCCATTGAAAAGGCTGTTATTATCTGCGACGGCACATTTCTCTCTGCCGGATCGTTCCAGTTACAACGCAGAAACGAAGCACCGGAAACGCCCGTATCCACCCTTGAAGATATGGAAAAGCAGATGATACGCCAGACACTGGAGAAATGTGGTAGTAACCTCTCGGCTGTTGCCTCGCAACTGGGGATTACCCGGCAAACGCTTTATAACAAAATGAAAAAGTACGGGCTCTGAAAACATAAGAAGCATAAGCCAGAAATAGTATGAAGTATAAGAATATAAACCAATATTATGTTTTTCAGACTGCCGTCAGCCTGCTCATTGCCTTAGCTGCGGGAGCAATGTGGACTTTGTATTTTCTTAAAGCTCCGACATTGCATGGCTTTAACGCCCCTCTGTTCTGGGCTGTTTTCTTCACCGTACTTCTTCCCCTGGCAATACGCCGGCAGCAACGGTTGTACCACCGCCACACCCGCAAAGTCCTTTTCATGCTTGATGCCATTGAAAACAACGACACCGCCATTCATTTCTCCGAGACGGACGGAAACGAAGATAACCGTCTCATGAACCGTTCCCTGAACCGCGTAGCCCGCATCTTATATAATGTAAAAAGCGAAACTGCCCAACAAGAGAAATACTACGAGCTTATCCTCGACTGCGTCAATACCGGCATCGTCGTGCTGAACGACAACGGAGCCATTTATCAAAAGAACAACGAAGCTCTGCATCTGCTCGGACTGGAAGTATTCACCCACATCCGCCAACTGTCACGTGTGGACAATCATCTTATGGATTTACTCACCACCTGCCGTTCCGGTGACAAATTTCAGGTAGCATTCGGCAACGAACGCGGCACAGTAAACCTCTCCGTCCGCGTCAGCGACATCACCGTCCGCAAGGAACACCTGCGCATCCTCGCCCTGAACGACATCAACAGCGAGTTGGACGAAAAAGAAATAGACTCATGGATACGACTCACACGTGTACTGACCCACGAGATTATGAACACCATAACCCCTATCACCTCCCTTAGCGACACTCTGCTGGAACTCACCGAAGAAAAAATATCCAAAGAAGAGATACGCAACGGTCTGGAAACAATCAGCAGCACCAGCAAAGGATTGCTCGCTTTCGTCGATTCCTACCGCAAATTCACACATATCCCTACTCCCGAACCGACCTTATTCTACCTCAAAGGCTTCATCGGCCGCATGGTGGAGCTGGCACGCCATCAGTATCCCGGTATCCCCGTAACTTTCCATGCCTCCATCGTTCCCAACGACCTGATACTTCATGCAGACGAGAACCTCATTTCACAAGTCATCATCAACCTGCTGAAGAATGCCATGCAGGCTTTTGAGAAGTCCTCCTCTCCAGCAGAGGAAAAGCACATCCATATACGCGCCTATTGCGATGAAGCTGAAGCTGTATTGATTGAAATATCCAACAATGGTCCTGCCATCCCCCCGAACATTGCCGAACATATATTTATTCCCTTCTTCACCACCAAAGAAAACGGAAGCGGAATAGGACTCAGCATCTCCCGGCAAATCATGCGCTTGTCCGGTGGAAATCTCTCCTTGAGACCGGGAAAAGAGACAACTTTTGTACTGAAATTTAATTGAACTAACTAAATATTGTATTTGTTATTAATTATAAATACCTTTGTACACTAAGGTACAAAAAGCATTTATAATAAACTTTATAACACAATACTTATGTTATTTACAGCAGAAAACATTCTACTCGTAGGTTCTATTTTACTTTTCGTCAGCATCATCGTAGGCAAGACCGGTTATCGTTTCGGAGTTCCCGCTTTATTGCTCTTTCTGGTAGTGGGTATGCTCTTCGGCAGTGACGGACTGGGATTGCAATTCCATAATGCAAAAGAAGCGCAATTCATCGGTATGGTAGCCTTGAGTATCATACTGTTTTCGGGCGGTATGGACACTAAGTTTACTGAAATCAAACCCATCCTTTCCCCCGGTATCGTACTGTCCACTTTGGGTGTTCTCCTGACGGCATTGTTCACCGGACTGTTTATATGGTGGCTTTCGGGTATGAGCTGGACCAATATTCATCTGCCGCTAATCACATCCTTGCTGTTGGCTTCCACCATGTCGTCTACCGACTCGGCATCGGTATTCGCCATTCTGCGCTCACAGAAGATGAACCTGAAGCACAACCTTCGCCCTATGCTGGAGTTGGAAAGCGGAAGTAACGACCCGATGGCTTATATGCTGACTATCGTACTGATTCAGTTCATCCAGTCCTCAGGGATGGGCGTTTCCCAAATAGCTCTCTCTTTCGTGATACAGTTTATTGTGGGTGCCGCAGCCGGTTACCTGCTGGGCAAATTGGCCATCCTTATGCTGAACAGGCTGAATATAGACAACCAGTCGCTCTATCCCATATTGCTGCTGTCGTTTGTCTTCTTCACATTCTCCGTTACCGACTTGATGAAAGGCAACGGCTACCTGGCCGTCTACATTGCCGGCATGATGGTGGGCAACAACAAAATTATGCACCGCAAGGAGATTTACACGTTTATGGACGGGTTGACATGGCTTTTCCAAATTATCATGTTCCTTTGTCTCGGTCTGCTTGTCAATCCGCACGAAATGCTGGAAGTAGCCGTCGTAGCACTGCTCATCGGCGTATTTATGATTGTTATAGGGCGCCCGCTCAGTGTATTTCTCTGTCTGCTTCCATTCGGAAAACGTATCACTCCGACATCCAAACTCTTCGTTTCCTGGGTAGGGCTGCGTGGTGCGGTTCCCATTATCTTTGCCACCTATCCGGTAGTGGCAGATGTACCCGGCGCCGACGTGATCTTCAACATTGTATTTTTCATCACAATCCTATCTCTCGTCATTCAAGGTACTACCGTCTCAAAGGTGGCACGCCTGCTGGGACTTTCCACTCCAATGGAAAAGACAGGCAATGACTTCGGAATAGAGCTGCCCGAGGAAATCGACTCCGACCTGCGCGATGTAACCGTTACCCAAGAGATGCTCGACAAAAAAGGCGACACTCTCAAAAACATGAACCTCCCCCAGGGGACCCTCGTCATGATAGTGAAACGCGGCAATGAGTACCTGATACCCAACGGCACCCTAAAACTCCACGTAGGAGACAAGTTGCTCCTTATTTCTGAAAAGGTCAAAGAATAGGAAATAAAGGAGAACAGTCTCCATGAAAAAAACTTCAAACCACTTGCTTTGCATCACTATAAGCCCTATATTTGCGCAGTTTTAACTAAAGTGTGCAATTATACGAATGGAACAAGAACAACTGTTCATTGACTATATAGAACGAAGCATCGTACAAAATTGGGATAAAAATGCCCTAACCGACTACCAGGGAATCACCCTACAATATAAAGATGTTGCCCGAAAGATTGCAAAATTTCATATCGTATTGGAAAGCGCCGGTATCCGGCCCGGTGATAAAATAGCCGTATGCGGTCGTAACAGCGCCCATTGGGCAGTATGCTTTCTGGCAACAGTGACCTATGGTGCTGTCATTGTTCCTATTCTCCACGAATTCAAGGCAGACAACATACACAACATCGTCAATCATTCCGAAGCCAAACTTCTTTTTGTGGGCGATCGGGCCTGGGAAAACCTGAACGAAGAAGCTATGCCGCTGTTAATGGGAGTGGTACTGCTGACGGATTTCACTCCGGTCGTTTGCCGGGACGAACGGCTCATGGAAGCATTCGAACACCGTAATGCTATCTATGGCGCACGCTATCCCAAAAACTTCCGTCCCGAACATATCTGCTATCGCAAGGAACAGTCTCCTGAAGAATTGGCGGTCATCAATTACACTTCCGGCACCACCGGCTATTCCAAAGGCGTAATGCTGCCTTACCGCAGTTTGTGGTCCAACATAGCCTATTGTCACGAAATGCTGCCTGTGCGTCCCGGTGACCACATCGTTTCCATGCTTCCCTTGGGACACGTTTTCGGCATGGTATACGACTTTCTTTACGGCTTCTCGGCAGGCGCACATCTCTACTTCCTTACCCGCATGCCATCGCCGAAGATTATCGCGCAATCATTCTCTGAAATCAAACCGCGTGTCATCTCCTGCGTGCCTCTTATTGTGGAGAAGATTATCAAGAAAAACATCCTGCCGCTTATCGACAACAAAATAGGTAAGCTGTTGCTGCGCATGCCCATCGTCAACGATAAGATAAAAGCCGATATGCGCAAGAAAGCAATGGATGTTTTCGGCGGTAATTTTGACGAAATCATTATTGGCGGCGCTCCTTTCAATGCCGATGTGGAACGCTTCCTCAAGCAGATAGGCTTCCCCTACACCATTGCCTACGGTATGACAGAATGTGGCCCTATCATTTGTTCCAGCCGTTGGGAAACCCTGAAACTCGCCTCATGCGGAAAAGCCACTACCCGCATGGAGGTGAAGATAGACTCTCCCGATCCTCAAAATGTAGCGGGCGAAATTATCTGCCGAGGAACCAATCTTATGCTGGGATACTACAAGAATACCGAGGCTACCTCGCAAATCATCGATGTCAACGGCTGGCTGCATACGGGCGACCTTGCCACAATGGATGCAGACGGCTACGTCACCGTACGCGGACGTAGCAAAAATATGCTTCTAACCTCCAGCGGACAGAACATATACCCTGAAGAGATTGAAAGCAAACTGAACAACATGCCTTACGTATCGGAGTCTTTGATTGTATTGCAGCACGACAAACTCGTCGCCCTGATATATCCCGACTTCGACGATGCCTTCGCTCATGGACTCCAACAGGCCGATATAGAAAAAGCAATGGAAACCAACCGAAATGAGCTGAACCTACTATTGCCGGCATACAGCCAGATAACCAAAGTGAAGATACACTTTGAGGAATTTGAAAAGACCGCCAAGAAGAGCATCAAACGCTATCTTTACCAGAACATGAATCCCTGAACGACATGAAATCCAGTCTGACTGTTTACAAGGCATCGGCAGGCTCGGGCAAGACGTTCACCCTGGCCATACAGTACATCAAGACGCTGATCGAACAGGAAAGCCGCCATGCCTACAGCCACATCTTGGCCGTCACTTTCACCAATAAGGCTACGGCCGAGATGAAAGACCGTATCCTCCAGCAACTTTACGGCATCTGGAAAGGACTCCCGTCCTCTGCCAATTATCTGGAATCCCTCCAAAAAGAACTCCGGGCGGACGGCATCGAGTTGCCGGAGGAAGAGATTCGCAGCCGTGCCGGCTCGGCCCTATGCCATATCCTGCACGACTATAACCGTTTCCGGGTGGAAACCATCGACTCTTTCTTCCAGTCGGTTCTGAAAAACCTGGCACACGAACTGAGCCTCACGGCCAATCTCAAAGTGGACCTCAACGACAAGGAAGTGCTCCATGCGGCTGTAGACCGCATCATGGAACGCCTTCACCTTACTCCCACCGTCCTGAACTGGATTCTGGAATATGTGGACGACCGCATCTCGAACAACGAGCGATGGGACATTGCCCGCGAGGTGAAAAGCTTCGCCGCATGGATTTTCAAAGAAGCTTATTTGGCCCGGGAGCACGAAATGCGCGAAGTGCTGCGCGAGAACAAACGCATCGGGGAACTCCGCACCGCGCTCAATTACGAGTTGCACGCCTCTTTGGACGTCGTGCAGAGCGCGGCAGCTAACTTCCGCGCCGAAATGGAAGCATGGGGACTCGGCTTCGACCAATTCAGCCGGGGCGGCACGATAGACACCTATCTCCGGCGCATCGAAGACGGCAACATCAGGGCCGAGTTCGGCAGCACGCTCCAAGGTTATACAGAAAATGCGGAAAAAATGCTCCGCAAGGCCGACCGCTCCGTGGCGGCCTTGGTTGAAGCCGCCGCCCACTTCAGCGAACTGTTGGCGGAACTGCGCGGCTTCCAGACCGAACAACTCGTACGCCACACCAGTGCGTCGCTGGCACTGAAACACCTCAACCCTTTGCGGCTGTTAGGCGTCATCGACGAGGAGGTCACGGCCTTGAACCACGAGAACAACCGTTTCCTGTTGGCCAAGACCCCCATCCTGCTCCACGAACTGATAGAAGAAAACGACGCTCCGTTCATTTTCGAAAAAATGGGCGCGTTTTTCCATCATGTGATGATAGACGAGTTCCAAGACACTTCCACCATGCAGTGGAAGAACTTCAAAATCCTGCTGTTGGAGAGCATGGCCTCCGGCTTCGGCAACCTGATCGTGGGCGACGTGAAACAAAGCATCTACCGTTGGCGGAACGGCGACTGGACCATCCTGAAAAACATAGAGAAAGAAATGGCCGTGCACCGCCCCGACATAAGAAACCTTGCCATCAACTACCGGAGCGAACGCCGCATCATCGCGTTCAACAATGCCCTGTTCACGGCTGCCGCCGAAGAACTGGACCGGCTCACGCCGGACGCTCCCATCCGAATGGCGGAGGCTTACGGCGACGTGGCCCAACAATGCCGTCCGGACAAAGTAAACGACGGATACGTGCAAATCCGCTTCTTCGACGAAAAAGACAAAGAAGACGACTGGGAAACCCGGATGCTGGACGAACTTTGCGAACAGGTCCGTACCCTGCACGAAGCCGGACTGCCCTATGGGGAGATGGCCATCCTGCTGCGTTACCGTCGGCATGCCGACCCCATCATCCGTCATTTTGCCGAACGTTTCGGCGACCGAGTCAAACTGGTATCGGACGAGGCTTTCCTCTTGTCCAGTTCATTGAGCGTGAACCTGCTCATCGCTGCCATGCGTTACATGGCGGACACGGAAGACCGTGTGTCATTGGCCTTTTTGGCCCTGCACAGCGGAAAGTCGACAGAAGCCGACGTCGACCTGTTGGCTTCCCGTTCCCTCGAAACGTTCCTGCCCGAAACGTATTTGAACCGCATGGAGGAACTGAAAACCCTTCCGCTCTATGAACTTCAGGAGGAGCTTTATAAAATATTCGACCTGGGACGTATCCCCGACGAAGACGCCTACCTGTTCGCTTATTTCGACCAGGTGACCGCCTACCTGCAAGACAACCCTTCCGACCTCCGTTCTTTCCTGACCTATTGGGACGAAACGCTCTCCGGTGCTTCTATCCCATCCGGTGAAGTGGACGGCATCCGGATTTTCACCGTACACCAGTCCAAGGGATTGCAGTTCCACACGGTATTCGTCCCTTATTGCGACTGGAACATCGAACAAGACACACGGGGCTTCAACCGCCGTAACGACCTGCTGTGGTGCGAAACGCACGAACCGCCCTACGACAGCCTGCCGGTCATCCCCATCACCATCGAAGCCGCCATGCGCGACTCCGTATTCTGTCGGGAGTATGAAGAGGAGCACCTGCAACGTAGGGTAGACGCACTCAACACGCTCTACGTAACCTTCACCCGTGCGGAGAAGAACCTGTTGGCCTGGTGCCGTACGCGCTACACCATGGATGAACGCAGCACGACGGGCGACCTGCTTTACCACGCCTTGCCGCGCACGTTGGACGGCGTTGAAGAGACGGACGGGGAAAACGGAGAAACATCGCTCTTTACTTACGGCGAACCGGTCACATCCTATTCTTCCGGCCGCAAAACCTCCGACAACCGCATGGAAACCGATTACCGTCCGGTACCGGTCGTCATGCACTCCTACGAAGCCCGTATCGACTTCTGCCAATCCAACCGCGCAGAAGAATTCTTAGACGCTTTTTCGAATACGGACAAGCCCCGGCATTCCCGCAACGACAAAAGGCGCATGGGTATCCTCATGCACAAAATATTCTCTACGATCTATACCCGCGACGACGTGGAAAAGGCACTCCGTACTTTGGAAACCGAAGGCCTGATCGGTACACAACCCGAAATGGATGCACTCAAGCAGCAGGTGGAAAAAGCATTTGCCTTGCCCGAAGTGGCCCGTTGGTTCGACGGCACGATGCAGCTTTACAATGAGTGCCCTATCCTGACGCAAGAATACTATGAAGAAACGGGAAAATACGGCACTTACCGCCCCGACCGGGTCATGTTCGGCAAAGACGAAATCACGGTGGTGGACTTCAAATTCGGCCGTCCGCACGACGAATACCGTGACCAGGTGGGAGGCTATATGAAGCAGCTCCACCTGATGGAACCGGACCGCCGCGTGAAAGGTTACCTGTGGTACATTCTTAACAACCGACTTGAAGAAGTTCGAGTCTAATCCGCCTGTTTTTATGGAAACATTCATCCGACTTATCGCCCAAGACCTCATACACCGTTTCGGCACCAACCTGCGCGACGTTACGGTGGTATTCCCCAACAAACGCGCCGGACTTTTCATGAACCAGCAACTGGCTGCCGTGTCCGGACGGCCGGTATGGGCTCCGCGTTACCGTACCATCAGCGAACTGTTCGATTCTTTGTCGGACTTCACCCGTTGCGACGACATCCTCGCGGTGTGCGAGCTCCACCGTGTCTATGCCGCGCTCGTACCCGACCCGGAATCGCTCGACCGTTTCTACGGTTGGGGCGAAATCATGTTGTCCGACTTCGATGACATCGACAAGCATCTGGCCGACCCTCATAAACTGTTCAGCAACATACAATCCATCAAGGAACTGGACCACAGCGACTTCCTGACACCCCGCCAAGAAGAGGCCCTGAAACATTTTTTCGAGGACTTTTCCATCGAAGGCAACAGCCGGCTGAAAGAGAAGTTCCTCGCCCTGTGGAACCGGATGGACGACATCTATGCCACGTTCAACGCACGGCTGAAAGAAAAAGGGATGCTGTACGAAGGAGCATTGTATAAAGACGTGGCAAAGCATCTTGCCGAACGCGCCGACCGCATCCCTGCGGACATGACGTATGTCTTTGTGGGCTTCAACGTGCTCAACGATGTGGAAAAACGGCTGTTCAGTTACTTGCAGGAACGCGGACAAGCCCTTTTTTACTGGGACTATGACGTGATGTACGTCGAAGAGAAAAGCCGTTTCGAGGCCGGGACCTTCATCCGCCAGAACCTGAAAGAGTTCCCCAACGCCTTGGAAGAAACATGCTTCGACAACTTCAAGAACCCGCCGCGCATCGAGTTCATCGCCACGACTTCGGAGAATGCGCAGGCACGCTATATTCCCCAATGGCTGGACTCGGCCCTCACGGAACCGGAACAGGACACGGCCATCGTACTTTGCAACGAATCCTTGCTCCAGCCGGTGCTCCATTCGCTGCCCGATGCCACATCGCCGCATCCCGTGAAACGCACCAACATCACCATGGGATTCCCCATGACCGACACGCCGGTGTACAGTTTCATCAACGCTTTGTTTTCCTTGCAGACCGATGGTTACGACCGCGACCGCCGCTGTTTCCGGGCGGAACAGGAAAAAATCGTACGCAGCCATCCCTACGCCGCCTTGTTGGAGGAACAGGATATCTTCTGTCCGCATGCGGAAAACCACGCCTTATTGGTCTATATCCGCTCCTTGCTCGAAGGCTTGGCTGCAGCATTCGGACAACAAAAAGACCGGAAAGACGACGTGTACAGCCAGTTGTACCACGAAGCGCTCTATCGTGCCCATCAGGTCATTAGCCGCTTCATCCGCCTGACGGAAGACCGTACGCTCGACGTACAGCCCTCCACCCTGCGCCGCCTGCTGCGCACCGTGCTGGGCACGACTACCATTCCCTTCCATGGCGAACCGGCCGTAGGCTTGCAGGTCATGGGCGTATTGGAGACGCGTAACCTGAATTTCAAGCATATCCTGATGCTCTCCGTCAACGAAGGGATGTTGCCCAAAGCCGTGAACGACACTTCGTTCATCCCCTACCACCTGCGGGAAGTGTTCGGACTGACCACCATACAACATAAAATAGCCGTATACGCGTTCTATTTTTACCGTCTTGTGCAGCGTACGGAACGTATCACATTCATGTACAACATCGCTACCGACGGACTGAACAAAAACGAGATGTCACGCTTCCTGCGCCAACTGTTGGCCGAAACGGATTTTCCCGTAGAACTGAAAATCCTGCAATCCGGCCAGGCCGTACCGGCCGACAACGGCATGGAAGCAGCCAAGACGCCGGAAGTCATGGACCTCCTGCGCCGTAACTATGGCAGCGGCCAACCCGGTTCGCGCCCCCTCTCCCCTTCGGCACTCAATGCTTACATCGACTGTCCGCTCAAATTTTATTACCAACAGGTGGCACGCATACGGCAACCCAAAGACCCGCAAAACGGCTTGGACAACGCACTGTTCGGCACCATCTTCCACGAAGCGGCGGAACTCGTCTACCGGAAACTGACCGAACGTAACCCCGTCATCCGTCGTCAGGACATCGAGCGACTGCTGGAGGGTGGGGATACAGTTTTACTTCCTTATATAGAAGCCTCATTCCTGAAAAACTTCTTTGAAGGACGTGAAGACACGGTGTTCTACAACGGGCAACTGCTCGTAGCACGCAAGGTCATGGCCAGTTACCTGCGCCAACTGCTCGCCCACGACAGCCGCATGGAACAATTCGTATTGGAGGAAATGGAACAGGAACACCACCGAAGCGTGGACATCATATCGGACGGACACCCTCTGTCCATCGACATCGGGGGAAAAATAGACCGCATGGACACGGTCAGGATGCCAGACGAAACCACGGGGCAGGAAGTGGAAACCTTGCGCATTGTGGATTACAAAACGGGCGGCACACCGGAAAAAGCCGTTTCGATGGAACAACTGGTACAACCCGCCGAGCACCGTCCCTCATACATCTTCCAGATATTCCTGTATGCTTGGGTCATGACAGGCGAACAAAAGCGTCCCGTATCCCCGGCCCTGTTCTTCGTACACAAATCCAATGCTGAAGATTATGATCCGACCATCGTGTTCAACCGCGAACGGGTGACGGATTTCAGCCGCTTCAAAGAGGACTTCCAAAAGATGCTACAAGGCGTGTTGGAGGAATTGTTCAATCCGGAAATTCCCTTCCGGCAGACTTCCGTACCTAAAATTTGTGCCTACTGCGACTATAAGCTGCTTTGCGGACGGTAGAAAAGTTAAAAAAATCACGTATCCGGCTTGCAGAAATGAAAATAAACCTCTATCTTTGCACCCGATTTAAGGTCGGTTCCGTAGCTCAGTTGGATTAGAGCAACGCCCTTCTAAGGCGTGGGTCTTGGGTTCGAGTCCCAACGGAATCACAGGAAAATGCAATCATCTACCGGATGGTTGCATTTTTATTTTAATCTCCCCAAAAAATATTCTTTTTACCTGTCACAAAATGCCTATCTTCACGTATTATATATAGAAAGTCACAAAGGATGAATGCAGATACGTACAAACAGGAAGCCACACGGCTACGCCCCCGGCTCATCCTCATCGCACGCCGGTACACCGGGAGCGATGAGGAGGGTGAGGACGTTGTACAAGACTGCCTTTTGAAAATATGGATGATGAGGGAAGATTTATCGGTTCCGCTCGATGCCCTGGCTGTGACCATCACCCGGAATCTCTGTATCGACTACTTACGCCAACAGCACCTGACAGCTCTACCCGAGAATCAGGCTACAGACATTCCGGACATAAAAGACTGTGACGGAGAGCGTATCGAAAGAATGATGAGCATCGTCCGTACGCTACCCGACATGCAGCAAACCGTACTCCGGCTCCGCCATATAGAGGGTATGGAAATGGCCGAAATCGCCCAACTGACGGGAAGCACGGAAACGGCCGTACGGAAAACCTTAAGCCGGGCACGGTTGGCCGTAAAGAAACAATATTCAAGGAGGAAAAACGATGACTGAAAGCGAAAACAACAGAATCAAGGAACTTACCGACCGTTTCTTCGAAGGAGAGACCACCGTGGAAGAAGAGCGCGAACTCTATGCACTCTATCTCGAGGAGGATATTCCCGAAGAAATGGAAGAATACAGGGAGATGTTCCGGGACTTTTCGGCCATCATCATGACCGAAGAAGAGAAAAACTTGTGTCCGTCCACCGCCCATTCGGTACAAGAGACCTTGCCAACAAACACTCACCGCCTCACTGCGGTAAAAGGAAAAACAAGGTACAAGCTTTTATGGCCATACATCAGCGGAGTAGCCGCCGTTTTGATTGCCGCCGTCGGCATAAGCCTGAGCCTCAACAGACAAGAGGAAGTCCGGTTGGCCAAACTATATGGCGGAAGCTACATGATTATAAACGGGACTAAAATCGATAAATTGACGCGGATACATACAGATATCGAACAAGTCCTTTCGGAAGCTGACGAAATGGAACAGACACTATCGACCGAAACCGTCATAGAAAAGGCGGAACAGGACGTACTGGACGGCATAGACGACGAGGCGGAACGCGAACGCATCCGCAAATTAATGGAATAAAACAAATCGAAAGGAAAAGAGATGAAGAAACTTTTGTTCACACTACTGTTCACGATAGGATTCAGCTTGGCAAACCAGGCCCAAAACAGCATCGACCGACTGGTAGAGAAACATTCTACCGCAGGGGAGTCTGTCTTCACTTCGGCCATAGAACGGGATCCTGCATCTCAAAAGATCGTCAAAGTGGTGAAAGCCCTGAAATCCAATAACATGAACGCTGAGCCGTTCATAGAAGCCTTTGAAAAAGAAGCCCAGCATGCCATATTCAAACTGACCCACTCAAAAGATAAGACCACCCTTGTACTCACAACGGAAAGCAAGGACAACGTCAGGATTTATATGCTTAAATATGACCCGAAAAGCAAAATCGGCATAGAAGTAACCATTATCGTAAAACCTAATAAATAATATAAAACACATTTAAGATGAAAAAGTTAATGACTATTTTGCTCGTTATCACCACTGTTCTCGCAGCAAGCGCACGGAATCAAATGGTGAAAAAGACATTTCGGATAGAGGGCTTCAACGCCATCCGCTGTGAATTCGTTGCGGATATTTACTACACGCAAGGCAAATCCTACTCCGTAGAAGCCCAAGCTTCGGAAAAAATCATGAACATGGTAAGTATCCATAAAAAAGGTAATACCCTCGTCATTGCCAAAAAGAAAGGTAACAAGGAAAGTAACAAGAACGAAAAGAGACTACAACTCTACGTCACAGCCCCTGAAATCAATGATTTGCAAATACCCGGCGTGGCAGATTTCCATGCCAAAGAAATGGATGTGGAAGACTTTAGCCTGAACGTCAAGGGAGTATCACGTTTTGAATGTGAAAACCTGACTTGTAAATCTTTCGCTTCTTCCACCCCGGGAGTGAACAAAAGCCATGCCACGATCCATGCCCAAACGGCACGCTTCGATTGCAGCGGAGTAGACAAATCCACACTCTGCATCTATGCAGACGACTTGCATCTGCAAAGCAGTGGCGTAAGCAAGCAAACCGTGGAGTTTAAAGGTAAAAAGGTTGATATTCAGAACTCCGGAGTCGGGACTATACATATTACCATGGAATGTACTTCTTTAAAAGCCCGCAACAGCGGAGTAGGTAAACTTATCCTATCCGGAACAGCAGACCAGACTGAAATAAACTCGAACGGAGTGAACAAAATAGATGCCACTGAATTAAACAAATTCTGATTCCCGAAACCGGGTTTCTTCTATTTCGGTATCAAACTTGAAGATTTAGAAAACGACGTTAGGAGCGAAAAGCATGTAGTTTCAGTTTCAAAAAGACTGAAATTTACATGTTTTTCTTTTATATTTGTCACATAAAATCAAGCCAACGCTTTCATTGTGAAAAAATCAAAAAGCCACGAGAATCGCTCAAAAATATCCATTCGGGGGAACGCACACAAATACGGGAATCTCGTGCCTTTAGAAATACGATCAAAAGACATTCGTCAATCGGCAGTCCAAACACGGTCGGCCAACCTGAGATAAGACGTCTCTGACCGACGACCGAAAGACACGGCATAGAGGCGCATGCCCCGTTGCTTCAATTCCTCTACATATTGTACCCACATCGGAGGAAGCGGATCCATCTCAAAATCCGAAAGCCAAAGCAAATCGGCATAACGAAAATCTTCACGCATCAAAGTTTCTACGGATTCTTTCATCGCACAAGTCATATCGGATCCTCCATGAAAGGAGTTGCATAGAAAGGTCTCCAATAAGGCCAAGTCGGAATAGAGGTTATTCAACTCGATGACTTCGGTTTGGTCGGAAAAGAGTATCACGCGACAGGGGCGGCGCAATTTGTCGGCTATCAAGGCTAAACTCAACACTACCGCCTTGGACAATAACTCACGTTCCCCTTCCATCGAAGCGGACGTATCCACACAAACCACAAAAGGGCCATGTTTGGCCCGTTTCTGTAAGTCGCGTCCGCTGTACGAAGAAGCTTCGGCATATTCTATCTGCCGGGATACGGCATCGAAGACCGCCAGTTTCTTTTCGACATAACGGCGGTAGAAAATCGGTTCCAAAGCGGCATCCGACAAGAAACAATATTCCATCGGCAGCAGGGCGTTCAGATTGTTCCCTTCCGTAATGCCCACAATGTCGGAGTGCGTGGCAGAGCGTAACAAAGTAACCGGTGTCTTTCCGCTCATGGCTTGATACAAACGCTGCTCATCCGCTTTCTTACGCCCTAAAACGTGATTCAGTTCCTTAATTAATTGGCTTTTACGGATTACCTGCGAAAGCTGTCTGAGCTTCACGCGAAGTTCCGGAGACTGCGTCAACTGAAGCCAGGCTAATCGAGGGGAAGGACCTTCACCCTTTCCTCCCACATTTTGCAACATACCGGCATTGGCCGACACCATACGGTAATAATCTTCACAGAGCCGTTCTATGTGCCGCTTCTGATACGTACGTTCCCGCCCTTCCAACAGATTCCTCCACTTCTTTATGAAATGTTGGCGGAGAGCCTGCCAGCGGCTATCCGTACGAGGATAACGCACCAACTGTTCCATATAATAGGACGCATCCAATTCGACCGGAACATATAAACGGACAAAAGCGGAACGAGCCTGTTGCAACATGGGCAAAAAGTCGGCATCCGAAGCCGCAACGACCTGATAATAATAGTCCCACTGTTCCCCATAATAGGAATATACGTCTTGTAAACCTGATTTCTTTTTGGAGAAATAGCGCTGTATTTCTTCCTCCATCTCTTCGGGACGGATGACACCGGATGACAAGACCTCTGCATAAACCTCAGCGGCTATTTCATACAAACGCCTCAGAAAAAGAGCAGACAACTGGCGCACGCGCTCATATCCCTCATGATAATTTCCTGCCGGCTGCATGGCTCAATTCCTGACTTTCGATTTCCAGAGAGGTTATGTCAGAACGTACACGACGTAAAGCGTTTTTCAATATATCCCTTTGCCTGTCTTGTAAAAACAAATGTGTCTGTACATATTCTGCTTCTTCCTTTTGCCATTGTTCCAGACGAGCTGACACCTCGCCCAATTCGGCCACGATACGCTCGGCCATCGCTGATGAAAAATTCATCCGAGAAGAAACTTCTGTCTGGGGCACTGCGTTTTCACCGTCCTCCCCTGCCTCACGAAGCAATTCATATTTCCGTCCATTCACCTGCAAACCGGTCGTAGTACGAACCACTTGAAGCAGATCCTTTGGAAAAACATCCGGATGGCGGCTTTTCTCATACTTGCGCAGTATTTGCGCTCCGGTTTTGCGACGGTCGTTAACCAACACAAAAGGTATCGGCTGCTCCGGACTCAACGCTTCGTATTCATTCGTATAAATCAGCACTGTACGTCCGGGATACATGGATTGTATTTGATAGAAAAAAGCCTTGACCACCTTAAAAGCCACATGCGTTTCCGAAACACCCATCCCCTCTTCTTTCAATGCAGCCAAACGGTCTGACAACAGGGGAACACCGACATGCTCTTCACAGGCTGCCACAAGAGCGTCGGGCAAGAGGCGCTC
>OGPX01000785.1_pt1 | contig 23829 bp, 18 predicted proteins | sample 1553101 | NCBI WGS metagenome assembly OGPX01 (sample SAMEA2579964, study PRJEB22360) | human gut metagenome | biome: human gut; feature: human-associated habitat; material: faeces | place: Denmark | collected 2008/2010
CCGGACCGAGGGCTGGGGGGGGGGTTTTTCTTATTTTCTCCCCCCGCCGTTACATTGCTAAAGACCGCCAGCGTTTCCTGCGGGAGGAATTGCAGAAGCGCAGGGAGAGAGGTAATTTCTTTGAATGGTAAGTAGACATGAAACAAAAGGGGGAGAGAATTGCCGTCGCAGCACTTCTCTCCCTTCAAACTTAAAACAACCAACAAAAGAAATAGATAATTTCCGGTTTCAGAGTTGGAATGTCCGAAACGTCTTTCTCTATCTTATAAATAACAGTTCTCTGTACTTAGGCAATGTCCACATCTGGTTGTCGACGATGAGTTCCAGTTTGTCGATGTGGTAACGGATTTCTTCCATCATTGGCACGATGTTGTCGTGATAGGCGATGGCTTTGTCGCGTTCACTTTCAATTTTGTTGGCCACTTTGCGGGCTTCGATCATGGCGTCCACATGCTCCTTGATGAAGGTGGTACGGTCGGCAATCTCCTCGATGAGTTCGAGGTTCTTGGCCGATAGTTTTGCCGTTTTCTCTGCCGGAAACAGGTCTTTCATCTTGTAAACATTGTCTATCAGGTCTGTCTGGTACTGTGTGGCTACGGGGATGATGTGGTTCATTGCCAAATCACCGAGTACGCGGGCTTCAATTTGGATTTTCTTTGTATAGGTTTCCCATTTCACTTCGTTGCGGGCTTCGAGTTCTTTCCGCGTCATGACATTTACGGATTCGAACATCCGGATGCTTTCAGGCTTCAGGTAGTTGTCGAAGATGAGGGGCACACTGGTTTCGCAATCCAGACCGCGTTTCTTGGCTTCGGCTTTCCATTCGTCGCTGTAACCGTTACCGTCGAAATGGATAGGCTTGCATATCTTGATATATTTACGGATGACGTCGAGGATGGCCGAAATCTTCGGTTCGCCCTTTTCCATAAGTTCGTCTACATCTTTCTTGAACTCTGTCAGCTGTTCGGCAAGGGCGGAGTTCAAGGCAATCATGGCGCTGGCGCAGTTGGCTTCCGACCCTACGGCACGAAACTCAAAGCGGTTGCCGGTGAAAGCAAACGGGCTGGTGCGGTTACGGTCGGTGTTGTCTATCATCAGTTCGGGAATCTGGGGAATATCCGGTTTCATGCCTTGCTTGCCGCTGAGGCTGACAAGGTCGTCTTTGGTGCTTTCCTCTATATGTTCCAGAACCTGGCTCAACTGTTTGCCGAGGAAGCTGGATATGATTGCGGGCGGTGCTTCGTTTGCTCCCAGCCGGTGGGCATTTGTGGCGCTGGAGATGCTTGCTTTCAGTAATCCGTTATGTTTGTAAACGGCCATTAAGGTGTTCACCACAAAGGTGATGAAACGCAGGTTGTCTTCGGGCAGTTTGCCGGGGGCATGGAGCAGGATGCCCGTATCCGTCCCCAGTGACCAGTTGTTATGCTTGCCGCTGCCGTTGACCCCTTTGAACGGTTTTTCGTGCAGCAATACGCGGAAGCCATGATTGCGGGCAATCTTACGCATCAAAGCCATGATGAGCATGTTGTGGTCGACGGCCAGATTACATTCCTCGAAGATAGGAGCCAGTTCGAACTGGTTGGGAGCAACCTCATTGTGGCGGGTCTTGACGGGGATACCGAGTTTCAACGCTTCTATTTCCAGCTCTTTCATGAAGGCAGCCACACGCGGTGGAATAGCACCGAAGTAGTGGTCTTCGAGCTGTTGGTTTTTGGCGCTGTCGTGTCCGGTCAGTGTACGTCCGGTCATCAGGAGGTCGGGGCGGGCGGCATACAGCCCTTCGTCAACCAGGAAGTATTCCTGTTCCCAGCCCAGATAGGCGACTACCTTTTTTACATCCGGATTGAAGTAGTGGCATACGTCCACTGCTGCTTTGTCCACCGCACGCAGTGCTTTGAGCAACGGTGCTTTGTAGTCCAGTGACTCTCCGGTGTAGGCAATGAAAATGGTAGGGATGCAGAGTGTATCGTCTACGATGAATGAGGGAGAGGAAGGGTCCCAGGCAGAATAGCCGCGCGCTTCGAACGTATTGCGAATACCGCCGTTCGGGAAGCTGGATGCATCCGGTTCCTGCTGCACAAGCAGCTTGCCGGTGAATTCTTCCATCATGCCGCCTTTGCCGTCGTGTTCCACAAAAGCGTCGTGTTTTTCGGCAGTGCCTTCGGTTAGCGGGTGAAACCAGTGCGTGTAATGGGTAGCTCCCATTTCGAGCGCCCACTTCTTCATTCCCGCAGCCACCTCGTCGGCAATGCTGCGGTCCAGCGGTGCACCGTTGTCAATTACATCGATCAACTTGGCATATACCTTGCTTGGCAGGTACCTGAACATCTTTTCCTTGTTGAATACATACTTGGCGAAGTACTCTGACGGACGTTCCGTCGGGACTGCCACTGCAACGGGTTTCTTCTTGAACGCCGTTTCTACTACTCTGAATCTCAATTTTGACATAATACCTTCAGTTGTAATTGTTGGTTTATAAATATGTTGGAGTAAAAAAACTTTTGTCAGTTGTATGCAGACTCTCCATGTTCGTAGATGTCGAGACCCTCCTCTTCAATACGGGATGGAACGCGTAAGCCATGTATCTTGTCGAGCGCCTTGAAGATGATGAATCCCATGCCTATGGCCCAAAGTCCGATGAGCACCGCACCGAAGATCTGTGCTCCGAGGAAGTTTGCGCCTGCACCATAGAAGAGTCCTTCGCTGGTGGAGAACAGTCCGGTGAGGATTGTACCTGTGAGACCACAGACGCCATGTACGGAAGAGGCGCCTACGGGATCGTCAATTTTCAGGACTTTATCGATGAACTCTACGGAGTATATCATCAGTATGCCGCAGATAGCTCCGATGACAACCGCACCCCAGGGAGATACTGTGTCACAACCAGCCGTAATACCCACCAAACCTGCCAGGATGCCGTTTAGAGTCAATGACAGAGATGGCTTGCCATACTTCAGCCAGCTTATGCTTAGGGCGAAGAAACCACCTGCACAAGCTGCCAGGTTGGTGTTGAGGAATACGAGTGAGATAGCTACTTGGTCGGCGGTGGTGGCTGCTGCCAGCTGTGATCCGGGATTGAAGCCGAACCATCCGAACCAGAGGATGAATACACCCAGTGCTGCAATTGTGAGGTTGTGTCCGGGGATAGCCTTTGACTGGCCGTCCTTACCATACTTGCCGATGCGGGGGCCAAGGATGGCTGCACCTACCAGTGCAATCCAACCGCCTACGGAGTGTACGATGGTAGAACCTGCAAAGTCATGGAAAGTGGTTCCGAAAGTTTTCATCATGAACGAACCGGCCTCACTATTCATCAGCCAGCCGCCTCCCCAGGTCCAGTGCCCGGAAACGGGGTAGATCAGTACGCTGATAAAGATTGTATAAACCAGATACATGGAGAACCTTGTGCGTTCTGCCATAGCTCCAGAAACGATTGTGGCAGAAGTGGCGCAGAATACGGTTTGGAATACCAGAAAACCTTCGGTGGGCAGTGAGGCGGGGTCGGGCAGACCGTTACTGTCGAACAACAGGCTCATGAAATGAGGAGTCCCGAAGAAGTCGCCCAGGCCGAACATGATGCCGAAGCCTACGAACCAGTAGAGCAATGAGCCGAATATGAAGTCCACGAAATTCTTCATAAGAATATTGGCGGTGTTCTTGGTACGGGTAAAGCCGGCTTCTACCAGCGCGAACCCAGGCTGCATGAAGAACACCAGCATGGCTGCAAGCAACATCCAGACCGTATTGACACCGGATACTAATTGGGAAACAGTATCGGCTACCGATCCTTCTTCAACAGTTGCCTCTGTTGCTGTGATAACTTCGGATGTGACTGCCGTTGCAGTATCTGCTACGGCGGTTTGCGCATAAATATCTGTTGTGAGGCAGCAAGCTATGAGTATAGCAAGGGCCGTACACAGTTTTGTGAAACTGTGTTTCATATATACGTCCATAATCTTTTTGATTTTAGTTGTACTTGTATTTTTGACTTGTCACCGGGCACGTCGCCCAATGAAATTAGTATGGTTTGAGTGCTGCCGTTTATCTTTCCTGTTCGGCATTGTAGAGGGCGATGTCACCCCGTTCTCCTGTGCGGATGCGAATGGCGTCTTCGATGGGAATGACGAAGATACGGCCGTCGCCGATTTCGCCGGTCTGTGCAGCTTTGATAATAGCTTGTACTGTCTTTTCCACATTCTTGTCGCGTACAACAATAGAGATAAGGATGCGTTCGATGGAACTGGTGTCATATAGCACACCTCGGTAGATGCGGGCCTGTCTGGACTTCCCTATGCCTCTTACATCATAGTAGGAGAACCATTCGATGTCCGCTTCGAGGAGTGCGTCCTTAACTTCCTCGAACTTGGTTTTGCGGATGATAGCTTCAATCTTTTTCATACCTTAATTAATTTATTATTAAACAGTTCATCATTTGCTGTTCGGGGCGGACAGATGTAATCTGAGCCTTTCCATTCTTAGAAACTTAGCCCCACTACGAAGTATGCCCCTTCCGAGCATGGGTTCCAAGTGGCTTTGGCAAAGAGTGGTAGGGAGAACGAGTTGGTGATTCTGATGTCTTTTGCAACTCCCAGGCTGACGTCGCATACGGCAAACCCGCTTGCTCCGTAGAAGTCCGTTTCCCAAGGGGTGGCTCCGACCTCGGCTGTCCAGTCAAGCCCGCCCAATTTGAAAGGAGCGGCTACGGAGATGTAGGATGAATAGGCTCTCTTACCGTTTTCTTTAACGCCATCGGCTCCGGCAAAGTTTGTGTACCAGTTTACTGCCACCGGGCCAAAGTCGTAACCCAACTGGGCTTCGTACAGATGGGCGGTGTTGTGGGCGCCATAGTGGAAGTAGCCTGCACCGGTGTTGAACCAGTAATCGGTGATAGATATGCTAAAACCACCGGTGGAGTAACCCAGAATCAGGTCTAACTCTTTGGCATCGTATCCGTCGGCGTTTGTCTTTTCAATGCCTACCGATCCCCATGCCTCCAGCGAAAAGCCTTTGTAGGCAATTGATGCGCTGGGCTGAAGGCTCACGCCGCCCAAGTCTTGCCCACGCCAAATGTAACCGCTTACGATGTCGGCGCCTACTGATGTTTCTACTTTGTCCTGTGCTTTTGTCGTGAAAGGCATTACTGTTGATAATAATGCTATTACTCCTAATTTTACAATTCTTGTTTTCATACCTTCTTACCTTTTTTAGAGTTAGAAAAATTGCGGATGATCAGTCCGGCTTGTTTGTGCAATATTGCGTTTGAACTATTAAATAGTAGTTTACTTTTTATATCATCCAGTTGCGGATGCGCCTCATGGCTTCCACACAGTCTTCGTGCGTGCCGAAGGCGGTCAGGCGGATATATCCTTCACCGCTTGGTCCGAATCCTACGCCCGGTGTTCCCACTACATTGGCTTCGTACAGCATTTGCTCGAAGAATTTCCAGGAACTTACGCCGTTCGGTGTTTTCAGCCAGATGTATGGGGCATTTACGCCGCCATACACTTTCAGGCCTGCCATTTCAAGACCCTCTTTCATCGTACGGGCATTGTTCATATAGTAACCGATGGTTTCTTTTATTTGCCGTTTGCCTTCCGGAGTATAGATCGCTTCGGCGGCGCGTTGGGTGATATAGCTTGTACCGTTGAACTTTGTGCATTGGCGACGGTTCCACAGTTTGTTGAGTGAGATGCGTTCACCTTCCAGTGTGGCGGCTGTCAGTTCTTTGGGCACTACGGTGTAGCCGCAACGCACTCCTGTGAATCCTGCCGTCTTTGAGAAGCTGCGGAATTCGATGGCACATTTCTTCGCTCCTTTGATTTCGTATATGGAGTGGGGCACATCGTCTTCTTGGATAAATGCTTCATAGGCTGCGTCAAACAGGATGAGCGTGTCGTTGGCGAGGGCATAATCCACCCATTTCTTCAGCTCCGGTTTGGTGAGGGTAGTGCCCGTAGGATTGTTCGGATAGCAGAGGTAAATGATGTCGATGCGCTTGTCCGGAATTTCGGGAATGAAGTTGTTGGCGGCTGTGCAGGGCATGTAGGTTACGTTGCTCCACTTGCCGTTCTCTTCCAGTATGCCGGCGCGTCCGCACATCACGTTGCTGTCAATATATACGGGATAGATGGGATCGGTGACCCCCACACTGTTGTCATGGCGGAGGATGTCGCCGATGTTTCCCGTATCGCTTTTCGCCCCGTCGTTGATGAATATTTCCTGCGGGCTGAAATGAATGCCGCGCGGTGCGTAATCGTGTTTAATGACGGCATCAATCAGAAAATCGTATCCCTGTTCGGGGCCGTATCCATGAAATGTCTTGGCGTCGGCCATCTCGTCCACTGCCTTGTGCATCGCTTGGATGCAGGCTTGCGGCAGTGGGCGGGTAACGTCTCCGATACCCAGACGGATGACGTCTTGCTTGGGGTGCGTTATCCTGAAAGTATTGATCTTTTTGGCTATGTCCGAGAACAGATAACTGCCCGGCAGCTTTAAAAAATGTTCGTTCACTAATGCCATATCTCTGTTGTTTTAAGTGTGAGCCATTTTATTCATCATTCGTTTCCGCCTCTCCGTCGAACACCCGGATTGCGTTTCCTGTCATGAAGACGTGCCCGGTGGCTACATCCCATTCAATGGTAAGCGCTCCTCCATCCATGATGACGGTTGCTTTTCTTCCGGAGCGTCCTGTGAGAAAAGCGGCTACGGCGGTGGCGCATGCCCCTGTTCCACAGGCTTGTGTGATGCCCGAACCGCGTTCCCATACCCGCATCCTTATTCTTCCTTCTCCCAATACTTGGGCAAACTCCACATTGATGCGTCCGGGAAAGAAGGGGTGGTTTTCCAGTTTCGGGCCGATGACGGGAAGGTCTACCTTGGTGATATCGTTTACGAAGATCACCAGATGGGGGTTGCCCATAGATACGGTAGTACCCGTATATCGCACCCCGTCTATTTCAATGGGGTGCTCTTTCATCGGTTTGCCTTCCTTGCCGTCATAGCGGGCAGGTTCGCAGGCAGGAATACCCATGTCGACGGTTACGGTGTCCACTTTGTTGTCTTCCACATGCAGCTTTAGGGTTTTGATGCCGGACAAGGTATCGAGTGTTATCTCCGTTTTGGAGGTCAGCTTGTAGTCATAAAGATATTTGCCGATGCACCGGCTGGCGTTTCCGCACATCTTTGCTTCCGAGCCGTCCGCATTGAATATACGCATGCTGAAGTCGGCTTTACCGGAACGCCCTATAAGTACCAGACCGTCACTGCCGATTCCCGTATGCAGTGCGCTCCACTCTTTCGAGAGCTTCTCCGGATTTCCGATGGGATAGCGGGTGGTGTCTACATATATGTAGTCGTTGCCTGCGCCATGCATTTTGGTAAACTTTATGATTCTTGTCATTTTGTACTCACTTTGTTGGTTAATTATATCCTTTTGTCTTATTTCAATGCAAATATACGACGTTTTGGATGATATTTAATCAGTATGGGCATCTGTTTTCTATTTATTTCTGCTGCAACTTTCATTCAGTGCAAATATACATGATTTCACTTTCAATTTAAAAGTATGCAGCACTATATTCATAAGGATTGTAATATAACTGTTGTTTCTTCTTATGCATAAATAATAAAAATGATTGTATTATCAGTTTATTGCTGCCTTTTTGAAATAAGAAAACCGCTTCATTGTTTGCAAAATGAAGCGGTTTGTTTGTATTGGCTTTCTATATGTATTGTTACTTGCTACTTTTATTGCAGTATTTCCTGCAGTTCTACGGGTTCATTGGTGGTGATGAAGTCTATGCCCCGGCTTATCAGCCACTTCATGTCTTTGGCATCGTTTACGGTCCAGGCATTTACTTTCATGCCTAAATCGTGGGATTCTTTGATCCATTCGGGATGTTTCTTGAAAACGCTGAAGTGGTAGTCGGGACCGGCGCAGCCCCATTCTTTCAGTTCCTTAGGGGAGAGATCTCCTTCCAGATAATACACCGGGGTGCCTTTGGGAGCAAGGCGGATGAACTCTTTGGTTGCGTGGCGCGAGAATGTGATGTATTCCATGCGGTCGTCCAGCTTCATATCGCTGACCATCTTCACGATGCTTTCCACAGCGCGTGTTTCCTGTTCGGGTGTTTTATGGGCTTTCAGCTCCAGGATGAGACGCGTTTTCAGTTGCCCGGCTTTCTCCAGATACTGTTGCAGGGTGGGGAGTTGTTCTCCGTTGTCCAATGTCACAGCGGTGCACTGCTGCGCGGTGGACTTCTGCATGTTCACTCCTTTGAAAGTAGCGTCGTGGTTTACCACCAGCTGGTTGTCGGCGGTGAGCCATACGTCGAACTCGGAGCCGTAGCAACCGATGGAGTCCGCCTTCACCAATGCGGCAATGGAGTTCTGTGCCGAGCCGTTGGTTTTCCAGAAGCCGCGGTGGGCGATAACTTGGGTGGACTGTGCCTGTATGCAGCCGCAGGCGGCGAGCAATAGGGCGGAAGTGATAATAAGGCTTTTCAGTTTCATTGGCTTTAGAAATTGATTATTCTTTTCAAAGATAGCATAAGCGTTGCGAATATGAAATAGAAAGCATATTAAAATTCGGTTGCATTTGCGGTATGATTGCTTTTTTTAATCTTTGTATGCTTCCGTATGTACGCCGGCCACTGCGCGTCCGCTTGGGTCGTTCTTTCCCTGAAACGAAGCATCCCATGCAAGGGCTTCGGCGGTGGAACAGGCTACACTCGGTACGCTGGGTACGCTTTTTGCCGCACTCGTACCGGGGAAGTGCTCCTCAAAGATGGTGCGGTAGTAGTATTCTTCCTTGTTCATCGGCGTGTTTACGGGGAAGCGCTCGGCGGCTTTCCGCATTTGTTCGTCACTGACGGCAGCGGCGGTCACCGCTTTCAGCGTATCAATCCAGTTGTAACCCACACCGTCGGAGAACTGTTCTTTCTGACGCCACGCAACACTTTCGGGCAGCATGTCCGCAAAGGCGTCGCGAACCACTTTCTTTTCAATCTCCCTGCCCGGACACATCTTTATGGCAGGATTCAGCCGCATGGCTACATCCAGAAACTCTTTGTCGAGGAAGGGCACGCGTCCTTCCACGCCCCATGCGGAGAGGCTCTTGTTGGCGCGCAGGCAGTCGTAGAGATACAGTTTGGAGAGCTTGCGCACCGTTTCCTCATGGAAAGCCTGTGGCGTGGGCGCTTTGTGGAAGTACAGATAACCGCCGAACACCTCGTCTGCCCCTTCGCCGCTGAGCACCATTTTGATGCCCATGCTTTTGATGACACGTGCCAGCAGGTACATGGGGGTGGATGCGCGCACTGTTGTCACGTCGTAGGTTTCGATGAAGTAGATGACATCGCGGAGGGCATCCAGTCCTTCCTGAACGGTGTAGTTGATTTCGTGATGAACCGTACCGATGTGTTGCGCCACTTCACGAGCTTTGAGTAGGTCGGGAGCGCCTTTCAGCCCCACCGCAAAGGAGTGGAGTCGGGGCCACCATGCATCTGACTTGTTGTCCGTTTCGATGCGTTTTCCGGCATATTTTTTGGCGATGGCCGAAATGACGGAAGAGTCGAGGCCGCCGGACAGCAGTACGCCGTAAGGTACGTCGGACATCAACTGGCGTTGTACGGCGGCTTCGAGCGCGTTGCGTACGGCGGAAACCTGGGCTTGATATGCCGCGGCATTGATGCCGGCAGATGCAGGGGCGGAGCCGGATGTGACGGTGGCATAGTTGTCTTTTACGGCGTCGTATTGCATCCAGTCGCGAGTGTACCAGCGGCGCATTTCGCCCTCGCTTCCCCGGTAATAATGTCCGGGCAGGAAAGGTTCGTATTCGTCGCAGAAGCCTTCAAGGGCTTTCAGCTCACTGCCAAAGTAGATGCGACCTTCTTTATCCCTGCCTATGTAGAGAGGTATCACTCCGACAGGGTCGCGGGCTATGAGATAGTCGTCCGTTTCTTCATCGTAAAGGGCGAAAGCGAAAATGCCGTTCAGTTCTTCGAGAAAGCGGATGCCCTTATCTTTGTACAGGGCAAGGATAACCTCGCAGTCGCTCCCGGTTTGGAAGGCATACTGTCCGGCATAACGCGTACGGATGTCCCGGTGATTGTATATCTCGCCGTTGACGGCAAGGATTTGTTTACGGTCGGGCGAGTACAGGGGTTGTCCGCCCGATTGGGGATCGACGATGGAAAGACGCTCGTGCGCAAGGATTGCTGAGCCGCCTACGTAGATGCCACTCCAGTCCGGTCCGCGGTGGCGTATCTTCTGCGCCATTTTCAGTGCTTTACTTCTGAGTTCCGGAGTCTGGGACTTTATGTTGAAAATACCTGCTATTCCACACATGGTTGTAGTTGTTTTAGAGATTGATATTGAGATGATATTGATTACCTTTGGGGAGACTTTCCCTCCGGTTAAGGGGAATATTTTGTTTCTCCGCATGGAACTACCGGTTTCCTGCCTTGAGACTGCTGGTTTCTCCCTTTGAAACTATGAGTACCAAAGCATGGTACTCATAGTTTCAGCCTTTGGTATTTGTTTTTCGCCGTAGCACGATTACCGGCTGCAGTATAGGTCGATCTGCCGGGCTGCTTTGCGGCCGTCGGCCAGTGCGCGTACTACGAGACTTGCACCGTTGGCGGCGTCGCCCGCCACGAACACATTCTCTGCAAATTCCGGTTGTTCCGGTTTGAGGAATCCCATGGCCAACAGCACGAGGTCGGCCTTGAGAGTTTCCTTCTTCCCTGTAGGGCGCATGATGGGGCGGCCTCCGTCCGGGCTGGGAATCCATTCCACTTCTTCCACTTCCACACCGCAAACTCGGCCGTCTTTCGTGCCGATAAAACGGTTGGATGTCAGGCTCCACCGGCGTGTGCAACCCTCTTCGTGACTGGAACTGGTTTTTAATACCACGGGCCATTGCGGCCATGGTGTGGCCGGGTTGTGCCCTACCGGAGGTTTCGGCATGATTTCGATTTGCGTGACGCTGGCCGCACCCTGTCGGTTGCTTGTACCGATGCAGTCGCTTCCCGTATCTCCGCCACCGATGACCAACACATGTTTGCCTTTGGCGTTTATGCGTTCTTCCTTACTGAATGCCTGTCCGGCCAGGACGCGGTTTTGTTGGGCCAGCATTTCCAATGCGAAGTGTATGCCTTTGAGGTTGCGCCCCGGGATGTCGAGGTCGCGTGCCTGTGGGGTTCCCGTGCAGATGCAGTAAGCGTCGAAGCCTTCAGGCAGGTGTTCCACGTCGATGGGAGTGCTCGTCTTGAAGGTGATGCCTTCGGCTTCCATGATTTCCGCCCTGCGGTCGATGATGGCCTTGTTGAGTTTGAAGTTCGGGATGCCGAAACGCAGCAGCCCGCCCACATATTCGTCCTTTTCAAATACCGTCACTTCATATCCCATGCGGTTCAGTTGGTTGGCTGCGGCCATGCCTGCGGGACCTGAACCTACGACGGCCACTTTCTTCCCGTTTCGAGGGTAAGTTCGCGGCTTGATGTAACCTTCGCGGAAAGCTGCTTCGATGATAGCCGCCTCGTCCTCTCGGATGGTAACCGGAGCGTCGATAGCCAGTTTCAGCACACAACTTTTCTCGCAAAGCGCGGGGCAGATGCGTCCGGTGAATTCCGGGAAATCGTTGGTCTGAGACAGGATTTCGTACGCTTCTTCCCATTTGCTCTTGTAGAGTGCGTCTTGGAACTCCGGAGGACGGTTGCCCAAAGGACATGCCCAATGGCAGAACGGTACGCCACAATCCATGCAGCGTGAGGCCTGCTGCTTGCGCTCGCTGGTGTTCAGGGTCTGTTCCACTTCGCCGAAGTCGTTGATGCGGTCGTGTACCGGGCGGTAGCCGGCTTCCTGCCGCGGTATGGTAAGGAATGCTTTAGGGTTTCCCATTTTTTTCTTTATTTTTGTCGTTTGTCGAATCTGTTAGTAATCCCGTTGTACGTCAGCTATTTTTTGTTGCAGCTTGCGCATCTGTTCTTCCGCCAGTACGCGTTTGTATTCGATGGGAGTGACTTGTATGAACTCGTCCACGTAGTGGTTCCAGTCGTCCAGCATGGTACGGGCCAGGGTAGAACCGGTGTAAAGGTAGTGTTGGCGGACAAGTTCATGTAGCTCTTTGCGTGAGGTGGAGTTTTCCAAAAGCGAAAGTTCCACCATTTCCATGTTGCAGAAGTAGTCGAACGTGTGGTCTTTGTCCCAAACGTATGCCACGCCTCCGCTCATGCCGGCGGCGAAGTTTCGCCCGGTTTCGCCCAGCACGACCACGCGTCCGCCGGTCATGTATTCGCAGCAGTGGTCTCCCACACCTTCCACGACGGCGATGGCTCCGGAGTTGCGTACGGCGAACCGTTCGCCGTCCCGGCCGTCGATGTAGACCTCGCCGCTCGTGGCACCGTATAGCAGCGTGTTGCCCGCAATTGTGTTCTTTTCCGCATCGAAGTTGGAGCGTACGGGCGGTCGCACGGAAATCAGTCCGCCGCTCAGTCCTTTGCCCAGGTAGTCGTTCGCCTCGCCTTCCAATTTGAAGCAGATGCCGTGGGCCAGAAACGCCCCGAAGCTTTGTCCGGCGGAACCTTTGAATTTCACGTTGATGGTTTGTTCGGGCAACCCTTCGTTGCCATACCGTGTGGCCACGGCACCCGACAGCATGGCTCCTAAGGAGCGATCGGTATTGGCGATGGCGTATTCCAGGGATACTTCCTTGCCATGTTCGAGGGCTTCTGTGGCTGAGGCTATGATTTCCACGTCTTTCACGTGGCTTATTTCATGCTTTTGTTCGCATACGTGATGGATGGTAGCGTTCCCTTCCGCCTTGTGCAGCAGGCGGCTGAAATCCAACAGTCCGGCTTTGGTCTCTTTTTCCACCGGTTTCAGTTCGATGAGGTCCGTGCGTCCCACGATATCTTCCAGTCGCGTGAATCCCATTTCCGCCAAGTATTCACGGACCTCCTCGGCCAAGAAGCGGAAATAGTTTACTACGTACTTGTAATGTCCGCGGAAGTGGCTGCGCAATACCGGGTCCTGGGTAGCCACCCCGACGGGGCAGGCGTTGGTGTGGCACTTGCGCATCATGACGCATCCCAATACGATAAGGACAGTAGTGCCGAATCCGAATTCTTCAGCCCCGAGGAGGGCCATGCCGATGATGTCGCGCCCCGTCTTGAGCTGTCCGTCAGTTTGTAAGCGTACTTGCCCGCGCAGCCCGTTGAGTACCAATGTCTGTTGGGTCTCGCTCAGTCCTATTTCAGGCGAAATGCCGGCGTAGCGCATGGAAGAGGCAGGGGAAGCGCCCGTGCCGCCTTCCGCACCGGAGATTACAATCAGGTCGGCCTTGGCCTTGGCCACTCCGGCAGCTATCGTTCCGACTCCGCTTTCAGCTACCAGTTTCACGCTGATTCGGGCTTTCGGATTGACATTCTTCAGGTCGAAAATCAGTTGGGCCAAATCCTCGATGGAGTAGATGTCGTGGTGGGGCGGTGGGGAAATCAGGGAGATGCCCGGAATGGAGTGGCGTGTCTTGGCGATAACTTCGTCCACTTTGAAACCCGGAAGCTGCCCGCCTTCCCCCGGCTTGGCGCCTTGGGCCACTTTGATTTGTATCTCTTCGGCATGGACGAGGTATTCGCTCGTGACACCGAAGCGTCCGGAGGCCACCTGTTTGGTCTTGCTGCAAAGCGGGATGCCTTCGTACGTTTCGTGGAAACGGCTGCTGTCTTCGCCGCCTTCCCCCGTGTTGCTTCGGGCACCGAGTTCGTTCATGGCCAATGCCAGGGCTTCGTGCGCTTCCTTGCTGATGGCGCCGAACGACATGGCACCGGTGACGAAATGCTTGACGATGTCCTCCACGGGTTCCACCTTGTCGATGTCGATGGGGTTGCGCTTGAACCCGAAGAAGTCGCGCAGGAATATTGGTCGGCTTTTCCCGTCCGCCATCCTTGTGAACTCCTTGAATTTCTTGTAACTGCCGAGGCGTGTGGCAATTTGCAGGGAGGATATGGTCTCAGGGGTCCAAGCATGTTGCTCGCCATCCTTGCGGAAAGAGAAAAGTCCGATGTGGGGCAGGAGATGCCCAGGCTCTGCGGGCCGGAAACCTGCATCGTGGAAGGCGGTGTAGTCTTTTGCGATTTCCTCCAACCGTATGCCGCCGATGGTAGAGACCGGCGTGCCGAAATAGGTTTTCAGCAATTCCTCGCTGAGTCCTACGGCTTCGAATATCTTGGCACCCCGGTAAGAACGAATCGTGCTGATGCCCATCTTGCTCATTACCTTGTACAAGCCTTTGCAGATGGCCTTGATGTAGTTCTTTTCCGCCGTTTCGTAGTTCATCTGTATTTCATTCCGCTTGACCAGATTGTCCAGTACGGCAAAAGCCATATAGGGGTTGATGGCACTTGCTCCGTAGCCCAGCAGCAGGGCGGCGTGCATGACCTCGCGGATTTCCCCGCTTTCGATAATCAGGGCGGTCTGTACACGTTTCTGTACGGAAATCAAATGGTGGTGTACGGCACTTACGGCCAACAGTGAGGGAATGGCTGCGTGCGCGGCATCCACTCCGCGGTCGGACAGGATGATGTAGTTCACGCCCTCGTCGACGGACGCTTCCGCTTGCTTGCACAGGGCGGCCAAGGCTTCTTGCAAGGCCGCCTTCCCTCCGTGCACGTCGAACAGGATGGGGAGCTTCACGGTGTGGAAGCCCTTGTAGCGTATATTGCACAGGATGTCCAACTGGGTGTTGGTCAATACGGGGTGCGGCAGTCGCACCATCTTGCAGTGCGCTTCGCTCGGCAGTAGGATGTTCATGCCCACGGCGCCGATGTACTCGCTCAGCGACATGACCAGTTCCTCACGTATCGGGTCGATGGGAGGGTTGGTCACTTGGGCGAACTGTTGGCGGAAATAGTTGAACAACAGTTGGGGCTTGTCGGAGAGCACGGCCAACGGGGTGTCGTTCCCCATGGAAGCGGTCGGCTCCGCCCCGCCCGTTGCCATCGGGACGAGCGTGCGTTCGATGTCTTCGCGTGTATAACCGAAAGTACGCAGGCGGCGGTCGTAATCCTCCACTATGTTTTCCACCTTTCGTCCGCTCCGCAGGGTGTCCAGTTCGATACGGTTCGTGGAGAGCCACTGCCGGTAAGGTTTGGCGGCAGCCAATTGGGCTTTCAGTTCCCCGTCATAATATATTTTCCCTTCTTGGGTGTCCACCAGCAGTATCTTGCCCGGTTGCAACCGTCCTTTTTCCTTGATGTCTCCCGGCTCGAAGTGGATGGTGCCCGCCTCGCTGGCTACTACCATCATGTCGTTCCGGGTAATCAGGTAGCGGGCGGGGCGTAGGCCGTTGCGGTCGAGCATGCCTCCGGCGTAGCGCCCGTCGCTGAAGAGCAGGGTGGCCGGCCCGTCCCACGGTTCCATCAGGATGGAGTGGTACTCATAGAAAGCCTTCAGGTCTTCGCTGATGGGGTTCTTGTCGTTGAAGGACTCCGGCACCAGCATGGCCATGGCGTGGGGCAGGCTCAGGCCGGACATGACGAAAAACTCCAGTACGTTGTCCAGTGAGGCACTGTCGCTCATGCCGGGTTGGATGATGGGCCTGATTTGCTTCACGTTACCGAGCGTGGGCGTGGAAAGCACGCTTTCCCGTGCCTCCATCCAGGCGCGGTTGCCCCGTATTGTGTTGATTTCACCGTTGTGCGCCAACAGGCGGAAGGGCTGTGCCAGGCTCCATGTCGGGAAGGTGTTGGTGCTGAAACGGGAATGCACGACGGCCAGTCCGCTGGTAAAGTATGGCTGGGTCAGGTCGGGGAAGTATTCCCTCACTTGCACCGACGAGAGCATCCCTTTGTATACGATGTTCTTGCTCGACAGGGATACGATATAGAAATCTTTGTGATGTATGCGGTTCTCAATCCTCTTCCTTATTATATATAGGGTGCGTTCCAAGTTTTCCGTATCGGTAGAACCGGTTATGAATATCTGTTTGATGCTCGGTTCCGTAGCCGATGCGTCTTTTCCGAGGATGGACGAATTGACCGGCACGTTGCGCAAGTGCATCAGGTTCAACCCTTCCCGTTCTATTTCCTCAATCATGACGCTCAGCATGTGCGATTGCTCCTGCTCGTCCTTGGGTAGGAAGACAAGTCCCGTGCCGTATTTTCCTTTTTCCGGTACGGGGATGCCTTGCAAGAGGATGAACTCATGGGGAATCTGGAGCATGATGCCTGCCCCGTCGCCCGTCTTGTTGTCGGCGCCTTCCGCTCCCCGGTGTTTCATGTTTTCCAACACTTTAAGGGCTGAGTCCACCAATTCGTGGGATTTGTTGCCGTGGATGTCCACAATCATGCCTACTCCGCATGCGTCATGTTCGTTCGAGGCGTCGTACAATCCGCTTGTCTTGTGGATGTGCACCTTTGCATCTTTAATACCGTTATATTTGATAAAAGGATTTTGTTTCTCTTGTTTCATAATCTATATGCAATATTATTTTAATATATAGCGTCATTTTGTTTTGCAAAAATAGTAATTGTGTGCCAAAATGCAATGAGGTGTGCTTCGGTTTTTATAGAGAAAATGAAACAGTGTTTTTTAAAACTAACGATTCGAATAAAAAATACATAAAAGAATGATGAATGGAAATATATATTATGATTTAAGCTTTAAATCATAATTTAATTGTCAGTGCTATAAAAAAATATGCAGGAATCAGCAGGGGGCGTTCTTTTTCCCCGCTGGGTTTCAAGTCATCTTGTGGTGAATACATGGTGAATCCTTTAGACGTGGAAAGTTCACTTTAAGTTGTTGAACTTCAAAAGGTATGAAAGATGCGAAGGCTTTTTGAGACTAAATTTTTCGGCAGGGAGGAAAGCTGTGAGAAGTCGGTTTGAGATCGGATAATCAATTTCAGTAGATTGAAAAATCATTCTACTGTGATTGATTTTTCAATCTGCTGAAAGAAGAAAAAGGAGAAAAAGGAACATGTGGGGAAAAAGAATATCCCGCCTCAAAATCGAGGCGGGATACCAACACAAAAACTAAACTAAACTTTTAACTAAGCTATCTTAAAGTTTCACAACTTTATTTCTTTTACGTTTCAAAGATAGTTATTTCTTCGACTATATCCAAATAGAATCTACGAAAGAACGTTTCTTTTCTACGAATCCGGATATTTTTTCTTCGTTGCAATTACAAATGAGTGGTTTTGTTGAGCAGATAATAATCCAGAATCGTCATGGCTGCCATCGCTTCTACCACAGGTACCGCACGGGGGAGTACACAAGCATCGTGCCGTCCGCGGGCTTTTATGATAGTCGGGGTTCCGTCCAGTGTTACGGTTTCCTGTTCCATCAGGATGGTAGCGACCGGCTTGAAAGCTACCCTGAAATAGATGTCCTGCCCGTTGCTGATTCCGCCTTGTATGCCTCCGCTGTGGTTGGTACGCGTTCCGATGGCTCCGTTTTGGGGGATGAAGACATCATTTTGTTCACTTCCCCGTTGGCTTACTCCGGCAAACCCTCGTCCGTATTCGAATCCTTTTACGGCATTGATGCCCAACATGGCACCTCCCAATGCGGCGTGGAGTTTACCATAAACCGGTTCGCCCAGCCCTATGGGGCAATGGCGGATTACCCCCGTGATGATACCTCCGATAGTATCTCCCTTTGCTTTGACTTCCGAAATGAGGCCTTCCATGGCAGCGGCTTTTTCCGCATCCGGGCAACGTACATCGTTCGTTTCGATTTGTGTCGGGTCGTAATGCGTATAATCGTGTTCCAAAGCAATGTTGCCCACTTGTGAGGTATAGGCATAGATTTCCACACCGATTTGTTTGAGGGCCAGTTTTGCCAAGGCACCGCCCACGCAACGTGCTATGGTTTCACGTGCCGAAGAGCGTCCTCCGCCCGTATGGTCGCGCAAGCCGTATTTTTGAGTGTAGGTGAAATCGGCATGTGACGGTCGGTACAGGTTGCGTATGTTGTCGTAGTCATTGGAATGTTGGTTGGTGTTGCGTACCAGAAAGCCGATGGGGCATCCGGTCGATTTGCCTTCGAACACTCCGGACAGCAATTCCACCTTGTCCGCTTCTTTGCGGGGAGTCGTGATTCTGCTTTGTCCCGGACGGCGGCGGTCCAGCTCGTGTTGTATGAAGTCCAAGTCGATGTCGATGCCGGCCGGAAACCCGTCGACGACTCCGCCTACTCCCGGCCCGTGGCTTTCTCCGAAAGTCGTCAACTGGAATATATTACCAAATGTATTGCTCATGTCTCACCCTTTCAATATAAAATATACAGATGCCGCTTTTAATGGCAGTGTCCGCATCCGCAACCCTCTTCATGGTGGTGGCCGTCGCAGTCGCAGTCGTCTCCGCAACCCCCGCCGCAACTATCGCAACCGCATCCGCAACCTCCTTCGCCGCTCAGCATATTGAGCATGCCTTGTATTTCGTCTTTTGTCGCATCGCGGTTTTCAGTGACTTCGCCGATGAAGTTCAACGCTTTTCCGGCCAAGGGATGATTCAGGTCTACGGTTACGGTATCTTCTTTCACATCTGTGATTGTTCCGTTAAAACGTGCTCCGTCTGCATTCATCAAGGGCACCACGCTTCCCGGATAAATATGCTCTTTGTCAAAGTGTCCGTTTACTTTGAATACATCTTTGTTCAGTTCCAGTACGCGTTCCTGTTCATACTCACCGTAAGCTTCTTCTACGGACAGTGTGAAGTTGAATTTCTCTCCTTTCTGTAACGGTTTGATTTGTGCTTCAAAGGCATCCAAAGTTGTGCCCATATCCGAAATAAACTGGAATGGGTGTTCGATAGGAGCTTTTTCCACTAATTCTCTTTTCCCGTCGAAATCCGTATAGAGTTCGTATGCGACGGTGATGTACTTGTTGGGTGTCGTATCCATATATGTTTTCTAATTATTGATATAGGGTCGCAAAGTTACGGGAAATAAATGATAATCGGAAACGTATTTTCCTTTTTGACTATCTTAAACGATTGGTTTCTTCATTTTGAAATTTGTCAGAAGTCGTAGCATGGCTTTTCTCTGCTGTTTTTCCACGATGGTGTAACCTTTGCTTTCGAAGAACGGGCGGGCTGTCAGGCTGACTTCGGACGTGATGTACGAAACGCCTTGCAACCTGGCATATTTTTCCATGTCTTCCAGAAGCAGGGAGGCGATGCCTTGGCGTTGGAAGTCGTGGTGCACGAACATGGAGTTCAAATAGCCGTCCGGGCAGATAGCTGCGAATCCGACGGCATGTCCGGGGTATTCTTCGGCTATCATAAAATGGTGCGTGGCAACCAATTCTGTCCAATGGCCGGGTTTGTCGGCACACGCAGCCCAGTCTTCCACTTCCTCTTGGGTGTAGTCCTTGCGGTTTGTGCGCAAGACGGTGTCTGTAAAGAGGGTCTTGAGAACCGGAATGTCTTCAGGTGTCGCATGGCGCAGGGAGAACCTTTCCCGTTCCATTTTCAGGATAGGGAAAGGATTGCCTTGTCCGTCGGTTTCCGTACGTTCGAAGGTTCGGAAGCCCAAATGGCGGTAAAAGCCTTCCGCTTGCGGGTTTTGCTCGTTCACATCCACATATCGTATATTGAAATTCCTGAAGGCCATCAGTACCAGTTCTTTCCCGATGCCCATGCCCCAGAAGTCCGGTGCGACGAAAAGCATTTCGATCTTGTTTTTTTCGAGACCGATAAAACCGGCAGGAACGTTCTGTACATACGCCACAAAAAGCCGTTCGATGTGGCCCAATCCGGACTTTACAAAAGGGGTGAGTCGCCGTATGTCGGCCTCCGTCAAGAAATGGTGGCTCCGGCGTACGGAGGCTTCCCACAAACGGGCTAACGTGTTGACTGTATCTTTCGTGCGTATGGGAGATGTAATGTGCATGTTTCGAATTTTAAACGTGGTAAAGTTACGAATAAAAAAGAAAGTTGCTCACAAGATATGGGATGATTTTTTGGGGCGGGTGTGGCGATTTGTCAAATTGTCAATCCATCCCCTGTGAGATTTCGTTATTTTGTATCCAGACCGGATTGGTTTGAAAATACGTGATTCTTGCGTGTTGGGAGAATATCCTTTTGACAGCCAATTCAGCGGCTTTGCTTTTAATTTGTGCGGCAAATGAACTTGGTATGTAGACGTGAGTGAAGAGACGTACGTATATGAGGTAGCAACAGCGTGACATATTGCCATCCGTTTTTTGACTGCAAACGTGGCCCTTTTAGAGAAAAAATAGTTGGCAAAAGCACATTCCGGCTTCGCTTTCAGGTGTTTTTTCCGAGAGGGCGCAGAAGATGGGTACGCAATCTGCGGAGATAAAAAATGTTTTTTGCTCCGAACGAAAAATCATTCGGCTGTGATTGAAGCATGCTTTAAGTTAAAGGAAGTGAAAAACAGGGCTTAAGTATGAATTTATGTATTCAAAAATAGGATAATACTTCATGGAATACGTCCGGAATCAGAATATTATCCTTGAGAGAAAAGGGCTTATGGCTTACATTTTGTCAGCGAAAGGATATGATTTGCGGAAGTTTCATGGCTTGAAAGAATAAAAAGGCATATTAGGAATGAGGACAAAACAGTGATTGAGTTGATAGCATTAGGATTTGAATATTTATCAAAATGGCAAATCAATATATTGTATATCAATATCTTCATTCATTACAGATGGGTATAGAGAGTCCATTAGTTTTATATCTTTTATTTTAGAACGGTACTTGTGTAGAATTTGGTCGTTTTCAATTTCTTCACGGCGTCGTTTGCTGATTTCGAGGAAGTCTTGCTCTTTGTCTATTCCTAAGAAACGTCGTCTAAGTAAATTGGCTGCAATGCCAGTAGTTGAACTGCCACAAAAAGGGTCAAGTATCCATTCGCCTGGTTTTGTGGAAGCCATGATGATGCGTGAAAGCAAGGAGAGAGGTTTTTGGGTCGGGTGCTTGCCACAGGATTTTTCCCATGGGGCAATGGCAGGTAAATGCCACACATCAGTCATTTGTTTACCGGCGTTCAACTGTTTCATCAAATTGTAGTTGAAGAAGTGTGGTTTTTTCTCGTTTTTACGTGCCCAGATAATAAATTCTGTACTATAAGTGAAGTAACGACATGAAATGTTAGGTGGCGGATTGGTTTTAGCCCATGTCACCACATTCAGAATTTTGTATCCCAATTCTGTGAGGCAGTTGGCTATGGAGAAAATATTATGATAAGTGCCTGAAATCCATATTGTACCATTATCTTTTAATTTTTCATGGCAGAGCTTGATCCAATCCATGTTGAACTCCATCATTTCCTGGTGTGTCTTGCCTTTATCCCAATCTCCTTTGTTTACACACACAATCTTGCCGCTCTGTATGCTGATTCCGCCTTTTGACAAGAAATATGGCGGATCTGCAAAGATACAGTTAAATTTAAAGTCGAAATTGCGAAGTAATTTTCTGCAATCTCCGTGAAGGAGCGTGAAATTACGGTCTAAAGACCTGAAGTAGGGTTCAATCATTATTTTTATTGAAGAAGATCTTATTGACTATTTCATCTAACATCCCGTGTTTTAACATATAGAAATTGAGTAGAAAATCTAAATGTCTGAATCCTTTTGATAATTGATTGGAAGCCGAAGACCAACATTTCCCGTCTGTGACAAGGGCGAAATCTATGCTCACTGACTTTAAATCATTTTGGCGGTTGATATATGAGTCTATTATTTCCTCCGGCTTAGAACCTGAACCATTGTAAAAATTAACTTCGAAGTTAATAGCTTTTTTCTTTTTATAATCCAATAAAATAAAATCAGCCTTTCGATTGGCTATATCTTCAGATATATTAAAGCCATATGTCCTTAGGGTTTTAAATTGCTTTTGTGTTAGCAGGATTAATTTATATTTATTACTTATTTTCTCAAATAGAGGAAAGGTTGCCAATTCGAAAGCTCTTCCTCCTCTATTCTTACGTCCATTGGAGTCCATGCCTACCAATACTCCTATAATATAATCTAATGTACTTTTTTCAATAACATTTTGATATAAATTCTTTAGTCCCATTCGGACGAAAAAATTATAGAAAATCTCTATTTCATTGTCATCTAAATATTTTGTGTTTTTTGAAAAGCTATATATTAAATGGTCTGCACAGTTCAATTCATCTTGAATTATTGTGAGTTGTGTTTTATTCCTATAAAGTTTTTCTCTTTCATCTTTTGCCAGTCCGAATAAAAATGGAAACAGCAATACAACATGGGGGAGTTTAGAAATAAGAGTGATGAATTTGTCCTTAAAATCGTTGTCGTCCTTGCAACCTATCAGAATGTCCATCGCATGGATCTCTACCATGAACTCATTATAACCGTTAACATTTGTCCAATCAACATAATAATTGAATCCTCTATTGGTCAGGAGGGCATTGTTGATGAATATTTTTGTTCGTTCCTCAATTTGCAGATTTAAGAATTCCATAAGATTTGTATTTATGATTTGTGATTAAAAGATTATTGAATAGGAGAACTTGCTGTGAAATTAATAGTTCCTTACGAGAATTTCAGTTAACTTCCCCCTTTTTGACGGAATGGCATTGACAAAACGGGAAGCATGGACTTTGTCGATGATAAAGTTTCCATAAAGGTTCTCAAAAAAAGTGTCGTTAGGATTTTGTGCACAACAGTCTGAATTGCTAAGCATCATTTTGCAGCCGTATCTTGAGAGTCGGGCAAAAAAATGAGCTAACCGGGTTTGTTCTGTATCATCGAAGTTTTCTTTAGAGTAAGAAGTGAAGCTTGAAGTTGTACTAAGCGGGCGATATGGAGGATCGAAGTATATAAAGGTATTATTGTCTGCATAACGTTCGATTTGAGTGTAATCACCGCAAAGGATTTCTACGTTTTGTAATATCTGACTGTCTTCTAAGAGTAATTCTTCATCACAAATAGTGGGATTGGTATATTTACCAAATGGTACATTGAAATATCCTTTGGAATTTACACGATACAAGCCGTTGAAACATGTCCTATTTAAAAAGATGAACATTGCCGTGTTTGTTACATCATTGTGAGTATCTTCATTGTATGATTTCCTAATCCTAAGAAAATATTCTTTTCTTGCTTCTTCATTGCTGTTTTGTCTAAATTCCCTTTGAAGCATTTTCAAGTCTGTGATAAGACGTTCTGGGGTATCTCGTATTACTCTATAAGCGGTAATAAGATTCGGATTGATATCATTGATTATAACACGACCTATATTGGGATACTTTTGCAGCATGTGGAATAACATGGCTCCTCCTCCGACGAAAGGTTCTATATATGTGAAATGTTCAGCTTCCTCAAGGTTGTGAGGGAGAATATTTTCAAATTGTGTCAGTAGCTGTGTTTTGCCACCAGCCCATTTTATAAAAGGTTTTGCCATTTTGAATATTAATCAATCGTGCTATATGATTGGATTTGCAAAATTAGATATAATATTTGATTTATACGCCGGAGAGATAAGAAAAAATCAAGCTTTGCCGAAACGGCATAAGCCTGCGAGGGTATGGTTTTGATGGCTCTACGATATGCTTGTAATAGCCGGGTGATAGTTTGAAACTAAATAACGTGGTATTTATGTTGATTTTGTTTAATATAGTTCGATTTAATAACTATTGTTTATGTGTATCTCACTTTTATACCCTAAACTTTTGTCTAATATGAAAAAAGGGGCTAAATTTGCAGCACTATAAAGAAAAAGTATAAAAACGCTATAAAGATGAAACATAAGTTGCGCAGTGCGCAGAGCACTGAAGGACGCCGTATGGCGGGGGGCCGGGCATTGTGGGGGGGCAAAGGGGTGATGTCGCG